>Ga0208297_1000242_pt1 | contig 136654 bp, 117 predicted proteins | sample LMS_cellobiose_e_FD_187367 | JGI IMG/M metagenome (GOLD analysis project Ga0208297, IMG submission 187367) | Rumen-fistulated moose microbial communities from Alaska, USA - LMS_cellobiose_enrichment (SPAdes) (version 2) | ecosystem: Host-associated > Mammals > Digestive system > Stomach >...
TTTGCCGCCGGCTTCCTTCAGATTCCGTCTCACGGCGGACACCCTTGCCTTTGGCTGTAACCTTCCCACTATCAGGGCGGTTTGGGGACTTGCACCCGTTAGAGTACGTTCGTGCTGGGCGAACAAACGAAGCGGCCGGAACAGTCCGGCCGCTTCCCTATGAACGGTTCGATGCCAGCCTATTCGCGGCTTGCGAACTCCTCAACGATCTTGCGGATGTCGGCCGGATTCAGGCGGCCGTACACCTTCTCGGCGATGGTGGCCACCGGCGCAAGGCCGCAGGCGCCCACGCAGCGCAGGCAGTCGAGCGAGAACTTGCCGTCGGGCGTGGTCTCCCCCACGTCGATGCCCAGCACGCGCTTGAATTCCTCCAGCAGCTTGTCCGCTCCGCGCACATAGCAGGCCGTGCCCAGGCAGACGGAAATCGGATACTTGCCCTTCGGGGTCATCGTGAAGAACGAGTAGAACGTCACCACGCCATAGACCTTCGAAGCGGGAATGCCGAGTTTCTTGGCGACGACGCGCTGCACCGGCTCGGGCAGATAGCCCAGGCGGGACTGGCACTCGTGCAGGATGGCGATGAGTTCACCCGGATTGTTGTCGAATTTGTCGCAGACCTCCTCCACCTGGCGGACGGCCTCGCAGGATAATTTCATCTCAGCCATAACACTACTGGATCTGTTTGTTGAAATAATGGGTGTGAAGCAGTTGCTCGGAGCGTTCGCCCAGCGGCTCGCCGAGGAAGTCTTCGTAGAGTTTGATGATGTCGGGATTCTTGTGGCTCAGGCGGACGGGCTTGCCTTCGTCTTCGCGGTAAATCGCGTCGGCCCGCGCCTTGAGAATCTTGATATGCCCGTGATGGTAGGGCTGTCCGGCACCGCCGATGCAGCCACCCGGGCAGGCCATCACCTCCACGACATGGTAGTCCAGCTCGCCACTACGCAGCTTGTCCATCAGGATGCGGGCATTGCCCAGCGTATGGGCCACGCAGACCTTGAGCGGGAAGCCGTCCAGGTCGATGGTCGCCTCGCGGATGCCGTCCAGGCCACGGACCTGGGTCAGCTCCAGCTTGGGAAGCTGCTTGCCCGTATAGACTTCATAGACGGTGCGGAGGGCCGCCTCCATCACGCCGCCGGTGGCACCGAAGATGGCGCCGGCGCCGGAAGATTCGCCCATCGGCGTGTCGAAATCGCTGTCGGGCAGTTCTTCGAAACGGATGTTGGCACGCTTGATCAGGCGGGCCAGTTCGCGGGTCGAGATGGAGTAATCCACGTCGGGGCTCCCGTTGACGATGAATTCATCGCGTTCACATTCGTATTTCTTGGCCAGGCAGGGCATGATCGAGACCACGACCACCTTCTCGCGCGGAATGCTGCGTTTCTCGCACCACCAGGTCTTGGCGATGGCACCGAACATCTGGCCGGGCGACTTGGCCGAAGACGGGTAGTCGAGCAGGTCGGGATAGTTGTGTTCGTAGAAATTGACCCAGGCCGGGCAGCAGGAGGTCATGATCGGGAGCTTGACGTCCTTGTCGCCGGCGAGGAAGGCTTTCAGGCGCTTGAGGATCTCGGCGCCTTCTTCCATGATGGTCAGGTCGGCGGCGAAATCGGTGTCGAAGACCTTGGTGAAGCCCAGGTAGCGGAGGGCGGAGACAAGCTTGCCGGTGACGATGGTGCCGGGTTTCATGCCGAATTCCTCGCCGAGGGCCACGCGGACGGCCGGCGCCGGCTGGGCGATGACGATCTTGTTCGGATCGCAGAGATCGTCCATCAGGCGGTCGGTATTGTCGCGCTCGGTCAGGGCGCCGGTCGGGCAGACCGCCACGCACTGGCCGCAGTAGGTGCAGTCCGTATCCTTGAACATCCGGTCGAAGGTCGGGGCGATGGTCGTGTCGAAGCCGCGGCGGACAGCGCCCAGCACGCCCACCGACTGCACATTGTTGCACACGCTCTCGCAACGGCGGCAGAGGATGCACTTGTCCATATTGCGCGTAATGGCGGCGGTGACTTCCTTCTTACGGGCGGACTGCTCACCGCCCGTGAAGGGCATCTGCCGGATGTTGAAGCGCATGACCAGGCGCTGCAGTTCGCAGTCGCTGCACTTGGGGCAGGTCAGGCAGTCGTTGGGATGGTCCGAAAGCATCAGCTCCGCGATGGTCTTGCGGGCGCGGATGACCCGGGCGGAATTGGTCTTGACCACCATGCCGTCGGTGCAGACCGTCGCGCAGGAAGGGGCCAGGTTGCGGCGCCCCTCCACTTCCACGACGCAGATGCGGCAGGAAGCCGGATTGTTCTTCACACAGGTACCCTTGAGGTCGATGTGGCAGAGTGTGGGGATGGCGATGCCCACGGAAGCCGCCGCGTCGAGAATGGTCGTGCCCGGTGCCACGCGCACCGGACGGTTGTCTATGGTAAGTTTGATTTTCTTCTCCATGGTACTGTCAGATTACGGAAATGGCACCGAAATGGCAGCGCGACAGGCACATGCCGCAACGGATGCAGACATAGGGATTGATGACATGCGGTTTGCGGCTTTCGCCCATGATGGCCTGTGCGGGGCAGGACTTGGCGCAGGCCGAACAGCCCTTGCAGCGCTGCGGCTCGATGGTATAGGTCAGCAGGGCCTTGCATTTCTTGGCCCGGCACTTGTGGGCGCGGACGTGCTCCACGTATTCATCGCGGAAATTGGCGAGGGTCGAGAGCACGGGGTTCGGGGACGTCTGTCCCAGGCCGCAGAGGGCGGAGTCCTTGATGACGGAGGCCAGGTTCTGGAGCCGGTCGAGGTCTTCCATCTCCCCTTTTCCTTCGGTGATGCGGGTAAGGATCTCCAGCATCCGCTTGTTGCCGATGCGGCAGGGCGTGCATTTGCCGCACGATTCGCCGACCGTGAATTCCAGGTAGAACTTGGCGACCGACACCATGCAGTCGTCCTCGTCCATGACGATCATGCCGCCCGATCCCATCATCGAACCGGCGGCCGTCAGGCTCTCGTAGTCGATGGGGATGTCAAGGTGCTTCTCCGTGAGGCAGCCGCCGGAAGGACCGCCGGTCTGGACCGCCTTGAAGCGCTTGCCGTTCTTCACGCCGCCGCCGATGTCGTAGATGATCTCGCGCAGGGTCGTGCCCATCGGGACTTCGATCAGGCCCACGTTGTTGATCTTGCCGGCCAGGGCGAAGACCTTGGTGCCCTTGGATTTCTCCGTGCCGATGGAGGAGAACCACTGCGGGCCGCGGGTGAGGATGACCGGGATGTTGGCCAGGGTCTCGACGTTGTTCACGTTGGTCGGCTTGCCCATGTAGCCGGCTTCCGCCGGGAACGGCGGCTTGAGCGTCGGCTCGCCGCGCTTGCCTTCCATCGAATGAATGAGGGCGGTCTCCTCGCCGCAGACGAAGGCGCCGGCGCCGTAGCGGATCTCGATGTCGAAGTCGAAGCCCGAGCCCAGGATGTTTTCGCCCAGCAGGCCGTATTCACGGGCCTGGGCGATGGCGATCCGCAGGCGTTCGACGGCCAGCGGATACTCGGCACGGATGTAGATCAGGCCGTGATGCGCCTCGATGCAATAGCCGCAGATGGTCATGGCCTCGACGATCGAGTTGGGGTCGCCTTCCATGATGGAACGGTCCATGAACGCACCGGGGTCTCCTTCATCCGCGTTGCACACGACATACTTCTCGTCGGACTTGAACTTGCGGGCGATCTCCCACTTGGTGCCGGTCGGGAAACCGGCGCCGCCACGGCCCCGGAGGCCGGAGGCCTTGATGTCGTCGAGCACCTCCTGGCTGTCGCGCTTCAGGCTCCGGGCGAGCGCCTGGTAGCCGTGGCGGGCGATGTACTCGGTGATATCCTCGGGGTTGATGACGCCGCAGTTGCGCAAGGCCACGCGCATCTGCTTGCGGTAGAAGTTCATGTGCTTGGAGTCGTTGATCCGGCGGCCGTTGCCCGGATCGAGATAGAGGAGCCGCTCAACCCGGTTGCCGGCGATGATGTGGGATGTTACAATCTCCTCGACGTCCGCCGGGCGGACCGAGGTGTAGAAGGTGTTGTCGGGGACGATCTTGACGATCGGGCCTTTCTCGCAGAAGCCGAAGCAGCCGGTCACGATCACGTCCACCTTGTCGGTGATTCCGTGAGCCTGGAGCGACGCCTGGAAATTTTCTACGATCTTCGCACTTTCAGAAGCCTTGCATCCCGTTCCGCCGCAGCAGAGAATCTGGATATGCGGGGTGCCCAGCTCCAAACCGCAGGGCGCCACCGAACCGGAACGTTTGCTCGCCTCCCGGACGGACAAGGCCTTGGCGGCTTTCCGTCGGATGCCGTCGAGGGCATCGGCTGATGTGATCTTCATTATTGTTTTGGTAAGAAAAGTTAAGTTTGGTCCGACAAAGTTAAAAAATAGTTCCGAGAAAACAATATGGAATCCGGCGATGATGACAAAATGAACTTTTTTTTGGTTATTTGCTTCAAAATTGCGAATTTGCATCGAATATGGACGAAGTAAAAATCATCGAAATCAAGAAGAGCGTCTTCGCCGACAATGAGCAGGACGCTGCAAGCCTCCGCAAGGAGCTCAAAGACAAAGGCGTTTACCTGCTCAACCTGATGTCCTCGCCCGGCAGCGGCAAGACCACGACCCTGATCCGGACCCTCGACCTGCTCAAAGGCCGGCTGCGGACCGCCGTGATGGAGGCCGACATCGACAGCGACGTCGATGCCGTCAAGGTCAAGGAAGCCACCGGCGTGGAGGCCATCCAGCTCCACACCGGCGGAATGTGCCACCTCGATGCCGAGATGACCCGCCAGGGACTGGACAACCTCGACCTGGCCCGGACTGACCTGGTCATCCTCGAGAACGTGGGCAACCTGGTCTGCCCCGCCGAATTCGACACCGGCGCCGTCCGCAACGCGATGATCCTCTCCGTCCCCGAAGGCGACGACAAGCCGCTCAAGTATCCCCTGATGTTTTCGGTCTGCGACCTGGTCCTGGTCAACAAGACCGACGTCCTTCCCTACTTCGACTTCAGCCTGGAAAGATGCCGGGAAAACGTCCGGCTCCGCAACCCCCGGGCCCGCGTCATCCCCATCTGCGCCAAGACCGGCGAAGGGGTGGACGCCTTCGCCGACTGGCTCGTGGACGAAGTGGAAAACTGGAAAAACTGCTAAAACACATACCGACTTATGCCTGAAATGTCAAAGAAGTTCGTCCCCAAGCATTTTGGCGACAAGAACCCGAATCCGAAACTCATCAAGCTGGTCCGCCACATCACGGACCGCGTCCCCGGCAAGATCAAGATGACCACCGAGGCTCCGGAGTACTGGGGCCTGGCCTGCATCTTCGAGGATGAGATGGATCCCATCACGCGGGAAGCCTCCCTCGACCTGCTGCTGGATATGCTTCCGGGCAATCCGCTCAAGGTCCGCAAGCACTGGACCCGCACCCAGCTGCATGAGCTGAACCAGAAAAAGCACTACGCCTCCACGCCCGGGGCCTTCGACGACCTGCTCGACAAACTGGCGTATTTCGGTATGCTGGAATACGACTACGGCGACAAGTACACCAAGGACGGACCCGTCCCCGGCACGACCTACGAACGCAAGGACCGCATTTACTGGGTCCCGATGTTCGTCCCGGGCAGCGCCGAATATACCAACATGAACGTCGAACTGATGGACAAGCATCCCGAACTGGCGATGTTCTTCGAACGGATGACCTTCCTGCCGCTGGAAAAGATCACCCCGATGGTTCCGATGGGCGGTTCCGGCATCGGCATGCACGTGATCCCTGTCGAAAAAGCCATTTCGATGGAGAACCAGTCCATCGACATCGAGCACATCTCCTATTGGCTCAAACGCTACGAAGGCCATATCGGCGTGGGCATCTGCTCCTGCCGCTACGGCCGGAAGAAACTCGACGAAGGCTGCGCCGACGACTACCGCGACTGGTGCATCGGCGTGGGCGACATGGCCGACTACCTGCGCGAGACGGGCCGCGGCCACGACATCACCTACGACGAGGCGATGGCCATCCTCAAGAAAGCCGAGGACCACGGATTCGTCCACCAGGTCACCAACATCGACGGCGAGGGCAAGATCTTCGCCATCTGCAACTGCAACGTCAAGATCTGCAACGCCCTGCGCACCTCGCAGCTCTTCAATACGCCTAATATGTCGCGTAGCGCCTATGTGGCGAAGGTCGATCCGAAGAATTGCGTGGCCTGCGGCCGCTGCGTGGAATACTGCCCGGCCGGCGCGGTGAAACTCGGCCAGAAACTCTGCACCAAACACGGCGAGCAGACCTATCCCAAGCAGGAACTGCCCGACGCGGCCAAATGGGGCCCGCACAAATGGAACGAGGACTACCGCGACCGCAACCGCATCAACTGCTACCCCACCGGTACGGCGCCCTGCAAGACAGCCTGCCCGGCGCACATCGCCGTCCAGGGCTATCTGAAGAAAGCCGCTGAAGGGAAATACCGCGAAGCCCTCGAACTCATCAAGCGGGAGAATCCGTTCCCGGCCGTCTGCGGCCGCGTCTGCAACCGCCGCTGCGAGGATGCCTGCACCCGCGGCACCATCGACCAGCCGATCGCCATCGACGCCGTGAAGAAATTCATCGCCGAGCAGGACCTCAAGGCCGAGACCCGCTTCGTGCCGGAAGTGAACATCTGCTCCAACGTCCAGGACCGCTGGGAAGAGAAGATCGCCGTCATCGGCGGCGGTCCGGCCGGCCTGAGCTGCGCCTACTACCTGGCCACCATGGGCTACAAGCCCACCGTCTTCGAGAAGAACGCGGAACCCGGCGGCATGCTCCGCTACGGCATCCCCTCCTACAAACTGGGCAAGGATGTGCTCAAAGCCGAGATCGACATCATGCGCGAGATCGGCGTGGACATCCGCACCGGCGTGGAAGTCGGCAAGGATGTCACGATCGAAAGCCTCCGCAAGGAAGGCTACAAGGGCTTCTACGTAGCCATCGGCTGCCAGGGCGGCCGCCTGCCGGGCATCCCCGGAGAGACCCTGACCGGCACCACCACGGCCATCGACTTCCTGCATGAGGCCAACACCGGCAAGGTACCGGTGCAGGGCAAAGTGGTGGTCGTCGGCGGCGGCAACGTGGCCATCGACGCGGCCCGCGTGGCGAAACGCAGCGGTGCCTCCCAGGTGACGATGCTCTCGCTCGAGACCGAAGACATCATGCCCGCTTCGCCGGAAGAGCGCCGCGAGGCCCGCGAGGACGGCGTCGTCCTCAATCCGGGCTGGGGCCCGAAGGAAGTACTCGGTACGGACAAGGTCACGGGCATCGTGTTCAAGAAATGCACCTCCGTCTTCGACGCAGACCATCGCTTTGCCCCGAAGTACGATGAAAACGAGACGATCACCCTGGAAGCCGACTGCGTCATCTTCGCCATCGGCCAGACCGTGGTCCTCAAGGACCTGCTCAAGGACACCCGCGTGGAATTCTTCCGCGGCGTCTATCCCGTGGCCGACAAGCTCACGTACCAGACCGCCGAGCCCGATATCTTCGTGGGCGGCGACTGCTTCACCGGGCCGAAGTTCGCCATCGATGCCATCGCTGCCGGCAAGGAGGCCGCCGAATCGCTGCACCGCTATGTCCAGCACGGCCACCTGACCATCGGCCGCAACCGGCGCGACTTCATCGAGCTCGACAAGTCCGACATCCGCGTCGAATCGTACGACAACGGTTCCCGCCAGGTGGAAGGAGTCGCGGAAGGCAAGGCGCCTTTCAGCGAATACCATCTTACCCTGACCGAAGAACAGGTCCGCAAGGAGACGGCCCGTTGCCTGTCCTGCGGCGCCTCGGTCGTGGACGAAAACCGCTGCATCGGCTGCGGCATCTGCACGACCAAGTGCGGATTCGACGCCATCCACCTGTACCGCGAGCACCCGGAAGCCAGCCACATGCGCACCTCCGAAGACAAGTTCGGCGGCATCCTGCCCTACATGGTCAAACGCACCGGCAAGATCCTGTTCAAAAAGAAATAAACCCGTCATGCACGAACTGGGCATCGTCTTCTACATCATCCGCGACGTCAAGCAGGTGGCCGAAGAGAACCACGTGAAACACGTCTCCGCCGTCGTGATGGACATCGGAGAGGTATCGACCGTGATTCCCTCCTACCTGACCGACTGCTGGCGCTGGGCGGCCGACAAGGAAGACCTGCTCCGCGGTTGCCAGCTGAAGGTCAACACCATCGCAGCGGTCACCCACTGTGACGGCTGCGGACGGGACTATCCGACCGTCCGGCATGGCAAGACCTGTCCGCACTGTGGCAGCAGCCAGACCTGGCTGCTGCGCGGAAACGAAGTGGAGATCAAGGAAATCGAAGTAAGTGAAACTTTAAATAACGTAAGCTAATGTCTTGTTTTTTAGTACCTATGACGCAGGCCATCGTGACCAGCGCCTACCGTAAGGCCCGCGGCGGAGCCATCGAGAAATCCGGATCCGTCCTGCTGCACAACATCCCCGCGCTCGAGAAAATGCTCTGGGGCGGCACGGTCGTCCTGCTGGTCGACCATCTCATCCACGGCGAGCTCTTCACCTTCAGCCTGAAGGAGCTCCTGACCGTCGGCCTGCCGATGTCTGTCGTCCTGACAGCCGTCTGGGCAGGCTGGGCATACCTCAAGGAAAGGAAGAGAAAACTATCTGCAATCTGATTATTCACAATAATTTAAATCAAATACTATGTTTTTCCAAGTCTATGGAGAGCATGCCCTTGCCCAATGGGGTATGCTGATCGTGGTCCTGCTGGGCCTGATCCTCCTCAACGAATTCGCCCGCCGCACCAAGGCCGGCGGCATCATCACTTTCCTGGCCGTTCCGCTGGCCCTGACCGTGTACTTCCTCGCCATCTGGATCGGCGTGCGCAGCGGCAAGCAGTGGGCCCTTGAGAACCAGACCCACGTTTACATGCAGGGCTGGTTCCACTACGCCAAGCTCTACGCAGCCACCGCGGGCTGCATCGGCTTCATGATGATCAAGTACAAATGGGGCATCGGCGCCAAGCACTGGTTCAAACCCTTCCCCTTCATCATCGTGGCCATCAACATCCTGATCGCCTGCGTCTCCGACTTCGAATCCGCCGCCATGGGCTGGAACAAGTGGTGGCTCACCTCCGAAGGCGTCTGGCAGTACGGCGGCTGGCACAATGTGATGAACGGCGTGGCCGGTCTGCTGAACATCTTCTGCATGACCGCCTGGTGGAGCGTCTATGCGTCCAAGGACAAGAAGGATATGATCTGGGCCGACATGACCTGGGTCTATATCGTCATCTACGACATCTGGAACTTCGCCTACACCTACAACTGCCTGCCTACGCACTCCTGGTACTGCGGTATCGCGCTGCTGCTCGCCCCGACCGTGGCGGCCCTCTGCTGGAACCGCGGCGGCTGGATCCAGAACCGCGCCAACACCCTGGCCATCTGGTGCATGTTCGCCCAGGTATTCCCGCTCTTCCAGGAAACCTTCAAGAACGGCCAGCAGTGGTTCTCCTGGGCCACGCTGCCCGTCCTCTACCCCGAAGGGGTCGGAACGATCCAGAAACTGTACGAAGCCGGCGGACAGGCCGCTGTTGACGGCGTGGTGGGTACGACCGTCGATCCTTCCGTGGTCGCCGCCAATCCGTCGATGATGATCTTCATCAGCGCCCTGGCCCTGGTCACCAACGCCATCGCCCTGTGCTACATCATCGCGGTCTCGCGCAAGCGCCACATCAACCCGTACAAGCAGGACGTCTTCGTCAACCAGAAGTACTACAAGGACGCCATGGCCCGCGCCGACGTCTCGTAATGCAGTACAGGAACGATAAATACGGACACCCGCTCTCCATCCTGGGCTACGGGTGCATGCGTTTCAGCCGGAAAGGCGGCGCCATCGACGTCGAAAAGACGGAGAAGGAGATCATGGCCGCCTTCCGCGCTGGCGTGAACTATTACGACACGGCGTACATCTACCCGGGCAGCGAAGCCGCGCTCGGGCAGATTGTCGCCCGCAACGGCATCCGCGACCAGATCTGCATTGCGACCAAGCTTCCGCAATACCTGATCCAGAAGCGGAACGCCATCGACCGGTATTTCGACGAACAGCTCCGGCGGCTCAAGACCGACTACATCGACTACTACCTGATGCACCAGCTCACCGACTTCGCCCAGTGGGAGAAGCTGGGGGACCTGGGCATCCGGGAATGGATCGCGGAAAAGAAAGCCGCGGGCCAGATCCGCAACATCGGATTCTCCTACCACGGTGACAGCGACAGATTCCTGAAAATCCTCGGCGACTACGACTGGGACTTCTGCCAGATCCAGTACAACTACAAGGACGAGCATACCCAGGCCGGGGTCACCGGCCTGAAAGCAGCTGCGGCAAAGGGCATTCCGGTCATCATCATGGAGCCGCTGCGCGGCGGCAAGCTCGTGAACCTGCTGCCCGAGAGCGCCAAGCGGACCATCGCCCGCAATCCCCGCGGCTGGACGCCGGCCGGGTGGGCATTCCGCTGGCTCTACAACCAGCCGGAAGTGACCGTGGTCCTTTCCGGGATGAATTCCCTCGAGATGGTGGAAGAAAACATTGCGACCGCCTCCGAGGCCCATGCCGGCGATTTCAGGGAAGAAGACTTCGCCCTGATCCGCGAGGTGTGCCGCCAGATCCAGGAAAAGGAGAAAGTCGGCTGCACGGGCTGCCGCTACTGCATGCCCTGTCCGCAGGGCGTGGACATTCCCGGCGCCTTCCGCTGCTACAATGCCATGTACGCCGAATCCAAACGTGCCGGGCGTTTCCAGTACGCCCAGACGGTCGGACTGACGGAGAAACCGGCATTCCCTTCCCAGTGCATCGAATGCGGAAAATGCGAAAAGCACTGTCCGCAGAACATTCCCATCCGGGAGAAGCTCAAGGAAGCGGACAAGGCGCTCCGCCCCTTCCCCTACCGGATCGGGATCAACATCGCGCGAAAATTCATGTTCCGCAAGCGAAAAGCACGCTCCTAAGCGCCGGTCCGGACGCTCAGTCCGAAAGCTTCAAAGATCCGATGGCTGCGTGACAGGTCTTCCTCAGACGGCGCGTCCATCGGTATTTTTTCAGGGTTATAGACCGTTCCAAGCCGTTCGTGCTTGCCTTTTCCGATATCGTGATACGGCAGAAGGTCCACTTCTTCCGGCTTTTGCGGCAGGGAAGCCAGGAAGCGGGCGGACGCTTCGAGATTGGCCGCATCCGCGTTGACGCCGGCAATGAGGGGGATTCTGATGAAATAGCGGATGCCGAGACTGGCGATCAAGCGGATATTGTCGAGGATCTGCCCGTTCGGCACGCCGGTGAAACGCCGGTGCGCGGCACTGTCCATCAGCTTGAGGTCCACCAGCAGCAGTTCGCACTGCGCAGCGACGGCGCGGACCACGTCCGGCTCGGCATAGAGCGTCGTGTCCACGGCCCGATGGAAACCGCGCCGGCCCAGTTCCTGCAGGAGTTCCAGCGTATAGGCCGGATGCATCAGCGGTTCGCCGCCACAGAGCGTCACGCCCCCACCGCTGCGCGCCATCACCCCCCGCTCCTTCTCCACCTCGGCCATCAGTTCGTCCATCGGCCACGCCCGTCCGCTGATCTCAAGGGCTGCCGCTGGGCATTCGCGGGCGCAGGTTCCACAGAGCAAGCAGGGTGCGCCAGTCGGACGGATGCCCTCCGGCGTAAGTGCCAACGCCCCGTTCGGACAGGCTTCCACGCAAGTCCGGCAACCGATGCAGCGGCTCCGCTTGTAGAGCCGCTGCGGACGCGGGCTCCAACTCTCGGGATTGTGGCACCAGACGCAACGGAGCGGACAGCCCTTCAGGAAAAGCGTCGTCCGGATCCCCGGCCCGTCGTGGATCGCATAGCGTTTGATATCGAAGATCAGCGGCATCGGTTTCACTTTCGGCCGACGAATTTACATATTTCACGGCAAAAGCGGAACAATAATCCGAAAATAAGTGCTAAATTCGTGTGTTTTAAGTCCAAGCCATGAACTTCCCCATCCAGAACCCCGATTGTTACGGCGGCATGAACCCGCGGATCCGGCGGCTGCGCCAGGAGAGCGTGGAAACGCCCGCCACCCTCACCATTGAAAGGGCGCTCATCGAGACAGCCTTCTATAAAGAAAACTACGGCAAGTATCCCGTACCCATCCTGCGCGCCCGGAATTTTTATGAGATCTGCGCGAAGAAGGCGCTCTACATCGGGCCGGACGAACTGATCGTCGGCGAGCGCGGCCCGCGGCCGAAGGCCGTCCCGACCTTCCCGGAACTGACCTGCCACAGCGTGGAAGACCTGCACGTGCTGGATACCCGTGAGCTCCAGACTTATCACATCAGCCAGGAAGACATCGACACGTACCAGCGGGAGGTCATCCCCTACTGGAAGGGCAAGACGCAGCGCGAGCGGATCTTCAACCACGTTTCCAAAGAATGGGAGGAAGCCTACCACGCGGGCGTATTCACAGAATTCATGGAGCAGCGCGCTGCCGGTCATACGGCCATGGACGGGAAGATGTACCGCACCGGCCTGCTGGACCTGAAGAAACGCATCCGCGCACGGATTGAAGCACTCGACTACATCAACGATCCCGAAGCGACCGACAAGCAGCAGGAGCTCGAGGCCATGGATATTTCCTGCGACGCCGCCATCCTGCTGGCCGAGCGGCATGCCGCCCTGGCGGAGAAGATGGCAGCCGCCGAGACCGATCCGGTGCGCCGCGCGGAACTCGAGAAGATTGCCTCCGTCTGTCACCGGGTCCCCGCCCACGCGCCCCGCGACCTCTGGGAGGCCATCCAGATGTACTGGTTCGTCCACCTGGGCACCGTGACCGAACTCAACGGCTGGGACAGCATGAACCCCGGACATATCGACCAGCATCTGTATCCATTTTACAAGAAAGGCCTGGATGAGGGCACGCTGACCCGCGAGCAGGCGAAAGAGCTGCTCAGCTGCCTGTGGATCAAGTTCAACAACCAGCCCGCGCCGCCGAAAGTGGGCATCACCGCCCGCGAATCGGGCACCTACAACGACTTCACCAACATCAACATCGGCGGCATCGACCGGGAAGGCCGCAGCGCCGTCAACGACCTGTCCTACATGATCCTGGAGATTCAGGAAGAGTTGCACCAGCTGCAGCCCGGTCTCTCCATCCACATTGCGGAAAACACGCCCGATTCCTTTCTGGAAGCCGGCCTCAAGGTCATCCGGCAGGGCAACGGTTACCCGTCGGTCTTCAACCCCGACACGTACGTGCAGGAACTTGTCCGGCAGGGCAAGACACTGGAGGACGCCCGCGAAGGCGGCTGTTCCGGATGCATCGAAGTGGGTGCCTTCGGCAAGGAGGCCTATCTGCTGACCGGCTACCTCAACACGCCGAAGATTCTGGAAATCACACTAAACAACGGCGTCGACCCCGAGACGGGCAAGAAGTTGGGACTGGAGACTGGCGATCCACGCACCTTCCGGTCTTTCGAGGAACTCTACGAGGCCTGGCGGCGGCAGATGGTCTATTTCGTCAATTTGAAGCTCTCGGTCAACAACTACATCGAACGGATGTTCTCGCTGTATGCGCCGGCCACCTTCCTGAGCCTGTTCATCGACGATTGCATTGAAAAGGGCCGCGATTATTACAGCGGCGGCGCGCGCTACAACACGACCTACATCCAGTGCACGGGGCTGGGGACCATCACCGACTGTCTGGCCGTCCTCAAGAAGCACGTTTTCGAAGAGGGCCGCTTCACGATGGATCAGCTGCTCTCGGCCGTCGCGCGGAATTTCGAAGGCGAAGAGAAACTCCGCCAGTGGATCCGCAACCATACGCCCTTCTTCGGCAACGACGATCCCTATGCCGACCAGATTGCCGTCTGCGTGTATGACGACCTGGTGAAGGCTATCGAAGGACGGCCGAACACCCGCGGCGGCAAGACCTGCCTGAACATGCTTTCCACAACCTGCCACAACTATTTCGGCCAGGTCTGCGGCGCTTCGGTCAACGGCCGCCTCGCCCATTTCGCCATCAGCGACGGCACCTCCCCTGCCCACGGTTCCGACACCCACGGTCCCACCGCTGTCGTCCGTTCGCTCGGGAAACTCGACCAGACCCGCAGCGGCGGCACCCTGCTGAACGTCCGCTTCGTCCCGTCCCTGCTGAAGACAGATGCCGATGTCCGCAAACTGGGCAGCCTCATCCGGGAGTATTTCCATCTGGGCGGCCACCATATCCAGTTCAACATCGTGGATACGGCCACCCTGCGCGATGCCCAGCAGCATCCCGACGACTACCGCGACCTCCTGGTCCGCGTCGCCGGCTACTCCGACTACTTCAACGACATGACCTGCCAGCTCCAGGAAGAAATCATCGCCCGCACCGAGAACGACGAACTCTGATTCATTGGACAATCGTTTCCGTCCGGGAGGATATAGGCTGGTAAGACCTTAGCCACCCTCGGCTATCAGAGGGAGGGGCCCGCCGCTTTTGCGGTGGGAGGGGTCTCGCCCAAGGCGAGACGGTCTTACCAGCCTATATTATACTCCCGAACGGAGTGGTTCAGAATCAGAAGCTGAACTTGTAACCGATGCAGATGTTCGTCATGAAGGAGCGGTCGTAGGAGAGCGACTTGAGTTTCGTGCCTTCGGCGTTGGTGTCGATGTTCTTGTCGTAGCAATAATCGCCCAGCAGCGAGAAGTCGATGGCGTGCTGCTTGCTGAGCTTCCATTCGAGACCCACGACCCCGCGGAGACGATTGAAATACGCATCCGTGTAACCCGTGAAACTGTAGTTGGAGAACGAAGTGCCGTTCCAGCTGGCCGTGCAGGCCGGGTCGTTGAATACCGTCCGCGCTTCAATGTATGCATACGGAGAAACCGTAAGGAAGCCTTTGTATTCCACCTTCAGCCGGCTCTTCAGCGTGAGAGCATTCGGATTGTTCTGATAGATGTTCATGTCATCGGGATTGCGGTGCGTCAGCTGCAGGCGTTCCTTCAGGGAGAAATTCCAGTCCCCGACCCGGAAACCGCCCCGGACATCCGCGTAAACGCGGTGCCGCGGCGACCAGGTGCCGGAAGACTTGAGCTTGTCGATGAAAAGATAACCGCCTCCCACTTTCAGGTAAGGATTGACCTTGTAGGTGATACTGGCACCTGCCTGCCAGCGGCCGAAGGCCGCAAACTGGTCACTCATGCGGATTTCAGCGTCCACGGCCAGATGAAGGCCCTTGGCCAGTTTCTTGTCGGCCGTCACGGAGAAGCGCCCGCCGAGATCGGTGGTCAGTTCATTGACCGGTATGGTATAGGACTCCTGTCCCCAGGCCAGCAGCGGCAATACCGCCGACAGGCAAAGAATCCAAATCTTTTTCATACGCTTACTGTTCTACGAAATCCTTGGCCTTGGTCAGGGTGTCAATCGAAGCGGACTGACCTTTTTCCAAGGTATAATATACTTTGATGAAGGCCGCATCCCGGAGGAAATCCACGTGACCGATCTCCACGCCGTCCACTTTCAGGCCGATGCGTTTCTCCAGGTCGGCAATCAGTTCCGCCCGGCGCTCCGGCACGATGAGTTCGATGCGGTCGTAGAGCACCAGCTTGGCCGAGGTATGCTTGAGCAGCCGTTCACTCTCCAGCACCCAGATCAGGCAGATGACCAGCAGGTTCGAAAGGACCGTGACGCCGGTGACGCCCAGATTGAGTTCGTAATGCGGGTCGGATCCCGTCGCACCGACCAGCTTGTAGATCGGCGCCAGGCCGTTGACGGCTGCCAGGGCGATGATCACGAATAGATAGGTCATCTCGCGGATCGGGACAGTCTCGGTGCGATAGCGGATTACGCCGAAAATGGCGAAGAGGCCCAGCGTCAGCCCCACCCCGACTTCCACATTGCCCATGACATAGAGCAACATCAGCATGGCGGAAGAGAAGACCATGAAGGTGAAATAATAGTCGCGGCGGCGGCTCTTCCGGTAGTAAAAGAACTGGACCAGGACCCAGCAGACAAGAAGGTTGAGGATAAAACGGATGGCCAGTTCGGCCAGGCTTTGGGACGTGGTCATCATCGCATCGGTGATGGACTGTACGTCGAACAGCTCTTCGTCGGCGAGCGTATAGTCGCCCAGATCTTGCAGAGGTATCATAGTACGTGGATTTTATGATTGATTGTTTTTTCGATGTTACGGATTTTGACTTTGAAGCGCCCGCTGCGGGCGGCAGGGTCCGTGAGTGTGACCGCCACGCAGTATTTGCTGATGCGCACCTGTTTGACGCGATGATTGAGCAGGATGCCGCGCATCTGGCTTTCGGCGCGCCCGTCCTGTTTGAGCTCGATGATGACCGCGTCGCGGAGCGAGGCTTCCTTCCCGGTACGGAAATTCCGGAACTGAAGGCAGGTATCGATGGTCAGGCGTTCCGTCAGGGCAGGATTGACCAGCGTGATCCGGCTGAAGAGCGTTTCCAGGACCGGCGAGAGTTCATCGGCCGTAAACCAGGATTTCTGCGACAGGTAATCGCAGGCGGCCGCGTCGCCGCGGAAATCCTGCAGTTCCGACAAGGGGATGGCAATCCGTTTCTTGCTGGTGCGCCCTTTGTTGTTCTTGCGTTTGATTTCCAGAAAAGTCAAGCCGGAATTCACATAGCTGCGCGTCCGGACTTTCTGACGTTTCAGCCGCCGGTTGTGATGGTCGCTGAACATCTTGAGCGCGGCCGTGTCAAAATAGACAGAGTCATAGGGGGCGATTTTCTCCCCTTCTGTCTCCAGGACCCGATAACCCGCCCGGGCCGCATCCCGAAGTATCTCCACCAGATGGGCCTCATCGGTGAGATACTTCGAATCGACGCGGTTCATCAGCTTGATGGCATCCATCTCGTCGAGCGAGATGGGCGCCAGGGCCGTGAGCGGCTCCTGCAGGGAAATATGTCGGATTTCAGGCATCTTCGTTCAGTCCCCGTCTTCAGTCAGGTATTCGTATTGTTTGGTCGTAAGCAGTTTTCCCTTGGCGTTGTAGGTGTAGGTGATCTTTTTGCGGCCGAATTCGTTGAACTCGGATTTCTTGATGTTGACTAGGCGGTTGCGCTCGTCATAGATCAGTTCGCGGGTCTGGCGGCCGGCGGCATCGTATTCCCAGCGCTTGCGCCATTTCTGGCTGGAGCCGCTGTACTCGATCTCCTCGATCTTCCGGCCGTCGGCATTGAAGGTGGTGACATGGTCGAGGACCTTGGCATTGGTCTTCATGTCGGTATTCCATTCCTTGATCACCAGGTTTTTCTTGTTGATCGCTTTCTTTTCCTGTGCCGTCAGCAGCGGCATGGCGGCCACCAGCAGGGAAGTCAGCAGGAATACGATTTTTATCTTTCTCATAATCAAATCCTTATAAAAGCCTTTCTGTCCCGGACGGAACAGAAAGACCTTAGTGTTTGCAAATATTTTACCAAGCGCCGGGACCGAAGCCGCCGTTGCCGCCGCTGTAGCTGGAGAGCTTGACGGAAGAGCCGCCGCTCACCGTGGCGCCGGAGGCCGCATAGCCGCCGAAGATTTCCGTGCCACCGCCCAGCGTGACTCCCGATGCGAGCGAAGGGGTCGAGCCGGCCGAGACCACAAGCGAATTGCCGGCGCTGGAAGGCGTCTTGAAGGCAAAGGTCGAAGATCCGACGGTCAGGCCATACCAGGTGTTCTTGCTCCAGGAAGCGGAATAGCATTTCTGGGAAAGGCTGGCGCCGTTTTCCAGGCCGCCGATGGCCACGAGCGTACCGCCCTGGACATAGAGTTTGTAGCCGTTCTCGGTATTGGCATCGATGGCGACCTCCGGGCTGCCGGCGCCGATGGCATAGACCACACCGCCTTTGATGTAGCAGTTTCCGTTGGCGTCGATGCCGTCGTTGCCGGTGGACCAGGCACAGAGGTAACCGCCGGTAATGGTCAGATGGCTGGCCGCATTGATGGCGTCGTCGCTGGAATTGCTGAACACGATGCCGCCGCTGATGTCGATGGTTCCCTTCGACTCGATGCCTTCGTGCGATTTGCAGCTCACGCTGACCGAACCGCCCGTGAAATAGAGATTCCCGTCGAACTTGATGCCCTTGGCGGCAACCGAATTGTCGCTGGAAGAAGAGCCGCTGCCGGGGCGTCCGCCCGGGCCGAAGCCGGAGCTGGCGCTGCTGCCGTAATTGGAGCCGGTCGTCACGACGCTGACCGTGCCGCCCTTGAAATAGCCGGGGCCGTCGCCGCTGATGCCTTTGCCGCCCGTGCCGGAATTGGTGACGGCCAGGCTGCCGGCAATCATTTCGAAGAGCTTGTCGGCCTTGATGCCGGCCGATCCGGTATATTCACCGTCTTCCTGGTCGTAAGCCGCCGATCCAGAGACGCTGATCACAGTCTTGCCGCCTTCGAAGCGGACCAGCGAATCCGAGCTGAATCCCTTCTTCATGTTGGCGGAAGTGGCGGCGGTTATCGCACCGTCCGACACGATGATGGCGTCCTTGCCGCGGACGGCGTGTCCGGCGCTGGTAGTGACTTTCACCGTCGGGCTGGCCATGAAACGGACATAGTCGTCGCTGGTGATGCCGGCCTTGCCCTGCGCTTTGACAAGCAGGGCGCCGCTGCCGCAGAAGATGAGCTGGCCTTCGCTGAAGAAAGCGGCCTTTTCATCCTCTTCATCCGGCGTGGCCGTATAGGAGGAGCCGTCCGCAAGGACATTGGAGCCCTCGACGATGACGAACGTCCGTTTCTTGCTCTGGTTGTTGATGGCTGCGCCGGACGGGTTGGCCAGGCCCAGGCCGCTGAGGCGGATCGCCTGTTTCTTGGAACTGTAGAGCTTGAAACCGCCGTCCGTGGAGGTTCCGCTCAGGTCGTAAACGATCGCTTCCGAAGTCGTGTTATTGACCGTGACATGGTTGCCGTTGACCGTTACGATGCCATTCGCATCGCCGGTAACCGTCGCCTGGTTTCCGCCGAAAACGATGCTGATCACGCGGTCAAAAGTCGTTGCGGCGATATTGTCATCCGACGTGTCGCTGTCACCGAAATTGTAGGAAGTCGAAGCCGCCGTCGCTGCCGCAACGACGCTCGATTCGAAGGTTGACTCATCGACGCTTGTCACGACGATCCCGCCGACGGTCGATTCATCGACAGGCCGGATCTCATCCCCGTCCAGGTCGATGCAGGCGGCGCTCAGAAAGGCGCCGGCAATAAAAAGGAATAAATACTTTTTCATATCTCGTACTGGTAATACAAAGCTGGATTGTTTCAAGAATTCAGCCAGCCGGGAAATGTTTCAACAAACCCTTGCTTTTCTTCAACGAACCCGAAATGTACTTGGAAAATAATCCGTACTTTTGTGAAAAATGATGCCGATGAGCGACTCGGTCCTGCTTCAGATCCTGCCCTTCGTGGTCCTGTTCCTGGTCCACCAGTTCGTGCTGGCACCCTGGCTCCGCGGAAAACGCTGGCCGTATCTGGGCGCGACCCTCCTGCTCCTGGGCCTTTTCGCCTGCTGGTGTTTTTTCCTGAAGGAGCGGCCCGTCCCCCCGCGCATGCCGCAAGGGCAGGAGCCCCCGCAGTGGGCGCCCGCGCCGCCGCCGGAAGAGGAGCCGGAAAATGCGCCCCGACCCATCCGTCCGGAATGGCAGGAGTTGTTCATGGGTATCCTGATCATCGCCGGCAGCCAGGGACTGCTGGCCATCCGGCAAATCAGGCGCAATGAGCGGAAGATGCAGGAACTCAAGGCCGAGAGTCTGAGCCGGCAGCTGGAATCGCTCCGCTACCAGATCAACCCGCACTTCTTCATGAACACGCTCAACAACATCCAGTCGCTCATCCTGACCGATCCGGACAAAGCGGCCGAAGCCGTTGGCGAGTTTTCCAAACTGATGCGGATCGTGCTCTATGAAGGCAGCGAGCCGACCATTCCCCTCTCCCGCGAACTGGACTACCTGCAGCATTATCTTTCCCTGATGCGGCTGCGCTATCCGCAGGACATCGTCATCGAAGCTGATTTTCCGAAGGAGTGCGGCGACGCCGTCGTCCCGCCGCTGCTGATGGCTTCCTTTGCCGAGAATGCCTTCAAGCACGGTATCAGCTATACCGAAGAATCCTTTGTCAAACTGGCCGTCTTCCTGGACGGCAGCCGCGTGACCTTCCAATGCACCAACACCCGCCATCCCGGCCGGGATGACACGCAGCACGGGCTGGGCATGGAGAACATCCGCAAGCGGCTCTCCCTGCTCTACGGAAGCGACTACCAACTGCGTATCGACGAGCAGGCCGGCCTCTACGGGGTCATGCTCGACATTCCACAGAAACCGGTCTTGTCGGTCGAAAGCGTATGATCAAGGTCCTGGCCATCGATGACGAGCCGCTCGCGCTCCGGCTGCTGGAAGTCTATATCGAAAAGACCCACGGCCTCAGCCTGCTGGCCGCCTGCGAAAGTGCAGAGCGGGCGCGTCCCTGGCTGGAGCAGGCCGACGCCATGCTGATCGACATCAACATGCCAGACCTGAGCGGGATGGATTTCGTCAAATCGCTGGATGAGGCTCCGCTGGTCATCTTCACGACAGCCTACTCGGAATTCGCCGTGGACGCCTTCCGCGTGGATGCTGTGGACTATCTACTCAAACCATTCAGCCTCAAGGAATTCCAGCATGCCATAAAAAAAGTGGAAGAGCGGCTCGCCCTCTGTCGGGCCGCGCAACCGGCAAGCGACGGGATCCTTCGCCTGAACACGGCCCACCGAAGCCTGCAGCTGGACACGGCCCGCATCCGCTACATCGAAGGCATGGGCGAATATCTCAAGATTCACCTCGAAGGAGAAACTGCGCCGCTGGTCGTGCTCTACCGGATGAAAAACATTGCGGAGGAACTGTCCGCTGACAAATTCCTCCGCATCCATAAATCGTTTATCGTTCCGCTCGCCCGCATCCGGGAAGCCCGGCGCAATGCCGTGACCCTGGAAGACGGGACCACCCTCCCGCTGGGAGAAGCCTACCGGAACGAATTCCGCAAACGCTTTACCGCCGGAACCATTTGAGGCAATCCGCGCACAAGGCGGCGATGCCGGCCCAGTCAACACGGTCTTGGCATACGCGCCACAGGGACGGCCCAGATAGCATTTGTCGATGCCTGGGGCGGCCGTCAGCCGGCAGTCCTTGAACACGTAGCCGTACTTCTGACCCGGGAAAGTGGAGGCGGCCGTCACGTAGCTGTTCTTCTTGCTGTGGATCGTGCAGTTCTCGAAATAGCAGATGCTGGGGCCGAAGATGAAATCGGTCGTGCCCTCGATATAGCAGTCGAGGTAGTAATTCCGTTTCACGCCGCCGTCCTTGCCGTAACGGCCATAGGTATAGAGCGTATCCTGGTTGCCGATGAAGCGGCATTTGTGGAAGAAGAGGAAATCGCCGTCGGTGAATACGGCCACGGCCTGTCCGATGGGTTTCCCCTCGCCTGCCGTGTTCTCGAAAGTCAGGTTCTCGAAGGTGATGTAGCTGGCGTGGACATAGAGCGTGGCGCTGCCCGAGGTCCCGACCTTGAAATCGAATCCGGGCCAGATCTGCTCGGCGTATTTCCCATGGGTGATCACGGTATTTTCAGCATCCTCGCCCTGGATATGGATCCGGAACTTGTTGTGCGGGATGGTCACCATCTCCCGATAGACGCCCTTGCGGATATAGATGGTCGTGATGCGGTCATGGCTGTAGTCCGGCACGGCATCGATGGCTTCCTGCACGGTGAAGAAGTCGCCGTGGCCGTCGGGCGAGACCACGATGTCATAGCGGACCAGATGCGCGGCTATCTCGGGAAGCTGTTCGCGGATCTTGTCGCAGATGATCTCGGTCACCTTGCGGGCGCCCGCTGCGACGGTGTGGGTATTGTCTTCCTTCCCGTCGGGGGCACAGGCGTATTTCCCGGGCGCCAGATGCATGAAATACGGCCGGGAAGCCTCGTCGCCCAGCCCTTCGATCCAGTCGAGCGTGGCGGTGGTGATGTCGAGCAGCGGCACATTGAATTCTTCCGCCACCTGCTTCATCGCGGCCGGATAGTCGGTATGGCAGTTGCGGTCGAGCCCGCCTTCCTTGAACCAGCGGCGCGCCACGGGCGTCAGCAGCACGGGCTTGCAGCCGGCGTCGAGGGCCGTGCGGACGAAGGTCCGCAGGTTGTCCTGATAGGCGCCGAATGCCGGCGCATAGCGTTCGGGATCGTCCTGCTTGGCATCGTTATGGCCGAACTGGATGAAGACCCAGTCGCCGGGTTTGAGATTGGACTTGACCTGGTCCCAGAGGCCCCGGTCGATGAAACTCTTGGTGCTGCGGCCGTTCTGGGCGTAATTGTGCACCTTGTACTGGTCGTCCAGGAAATTCTGGAACATCATGCCCCAGCCGCGTTCGGGATTTCCTTTGGAAAGGTCTTTTTCCGCCATCGTGGAATCACCCATCAGATGGATCGTGGTGAAGGAACTGCAGAGCAGCCAGAGGGCTGCCAGCATCAGGACAGGGAAACGTTTCATAATCTTTCTCCGTTGACGATGACGTTATCGAATGTAATGTTTTCTGCAAAATGGACTTCCGCCCCCTTCTCCGCGGTAAAGCGGCAGTTCCGGAAGGCGATGCCACGGACGGGAAGTTCCGGCAGGCCGTTGACGAAAATAGCCTGTTCGGCGCCGCTGCACAGGATGTCGGATATATGCATGTCCCGGAATTCGGGCGTGGTCTCATCGACCGGCCGGATATCGGATTTGCCGTCCGCCTGCAGGTCGGTCGCCGCCACGCCGGCATAATAGAGGTTGAAGATCACACCGTAGGAAACGATGTCTTTCATATAGATGTGGTCGCACCAGATATCCTTCACCACCCCGCCGCGGCCCCGCGTGCTCTTGAAGCGCAGGCCGACATCCGTGCCGATGAAGCGGCAGTCCGTCACGCGGATGTTCTCCACGCCGCCCGACATCTCGCTGCCCACCACGAAGCCGCCGTGGCCGTGATAGACGGTGCAGTCGGCGATGATCAGGTTGCGGCACTTGCGGGCATGGCGCCGGCCGTCCGCATCCTTGCCGGACTTGATGCAGATGGCATCGTCGCCCACGTCAAAGGAGCTCCGGGTCAGGATCACGTTCTCGCAGGCCTCGATGTCGATGCCGTCGCCGTTGGCCGAATAGTGCGGGTTGCGGACCGTGATGTCACGCACGACCACGTCCTTGCACCAGAGCGGATGGAGATTCCAGCAGGGAGAGTTCTGGAAGGTGCAGTCTTCGATCAGGACCCGCTCGCATTCGCGCAGCGAGACGAGGACCGGCCGGAGGAAGGTCTTGATCTCCTGCTCGTCGAGCGAAGGATCGGGATAGTTGAGGCTGCCGGCCGTCGCGCGGGCCTTGGCGTAACCTTCGTCGGGATACCATACGCTGCCGTCCTCGCTGAGCAGGCCGCCGCGGGCCACGATGCCCTTCCACTGGTCGGACGACACCTTGCGTTTCTTGACTTCGCGCCAGGCATCGCCGCTGCCGTCGATGATGCCGCCGCCGTGATGGCGATGTCATGCGCCCCTTCGGCATGGATGGGCGACAGGCAGCGGCGGACATCCAGGCCTTCAAAATTGGTATCGATGATCGGGTATAGGTCCTGGTCGGTACTGAAAACGATCAGGGCGCCGCGGTCCACGTGGAGTTCGATGTGGCTCTTCAGGCCGATCGGCCCCGTCAGCCAGATACCTGCGGGTACCTGCAGCCGGCCGCCGCCGAGCCGTTCCAGTTCGCTGATGGCCCGGGCAAAAGCATCGGTATTGAGCGTAGCGCCGTCGCCCACGCCGCCGAAGTCAGCGAGTGATACGCTGCGGTCCGGAATAGCCGGAAGTGCGATGCGCGGCATGTCAAACGGGAGGTCCCTGTAGAGTTCATCCAGGAACGCATCTTCCCCCGAATCGGGCGTACAGGCCAGCGAGAGGGCGATCAGGGACAGGATGGCGGCAAATCTTCTCATCTTTTTTTTGTAATAGGTGTGGGTATCGGACTACAAATGTAGAAAAAATATTTAATCATCGTGCACGGTAACGGAAATAATTTTCAACAAATTATGTTTATAAAGTTTCAGTCGCTCGTTATCGGTAACGAAAAATTTGCGGATCCGATTTTTTTTGATTAGAATTGCAGTCGAAATTGAGTAACATGGCACAAAACGGACAAATCACCATACACGACATCGCCCGCAGGACCGGCCTCTCAAAAGGCACGGTCGACCGGGTCCTGCACGATCGCGGCGGTGTCTCCCGCAAGAGCAAAGAGAAAGTAATGGCCGCCATCCAGGAGTTGGGCTATGAGCCCAATGTCTACGCCTCCCTCCTGGCCAAAAAGGAAAAGCCGCTGATCGCCGTCCTCATCCCCAAGCACGAACCGGATTCGTTCTGGGAACTGGCCGCCTCCGGCATCGACAAGTCGGCCGAATCCATCGGGGCTATCGGCGTGGACACCCTGCATTTCGAATACGACCAGTACGACCTCGACTCGTTCCGGACCACCTGCGCGAAATTGCTGGACGCAAATCCTTCCGGCGTCGTCATCGCGCCCATGTTCCAGGAAGCGACGGAAGGGCTCACGCAGGAACTCCACAATCGGGACATCCCCTATGTTTTCATCGATTCCAAACCCGAGACGGACGGTTGCCTGGCTTATTTCGGCATGCCGCTCTACAAAAGCGGCTATCTGTGCGGCGACCTGCTGACCGGCGGCCAGCCGGTACAGAACGTCCTGATCGTCCGCATCCGGCGCGACCGCTACCAGCAGTCCGACCCGACGATCAACCGACGGGCCGGTTTCATGGACTACATGCTGGAACACAGCCCTGACTGCGTCCTGTCGAATGTCTTCATCGACCCGAACGAGCCGGAGCTGATCGAAGGGACCTTATCCGCCTGGTTCGAAGACCATCCCCAGGTCCGGCACATCGTGATGTTCAACTCCCGCATCCATCTCATCGTTCCCTGGCTGGAAAGCCACCCCGACCCGAATCGCCGGGTCGTCGGTTTTGACAACCTGAAAGCCAACATGGAAGCGCTCCAGCGCGGAATCGTCACCTCGCTGATCGCCCAGCGCCCGGACGAGCAGGTGCGCCTGGCCATCGAGGCCCTGACGGAATTCATCCTCTTCCGGAAGTTGCCCGCCAGGAAGGACAACTACATGCACATGGACATCCTGACCCGGTTCAATGCCGAGTATTATTGAATCCGGAGCTCGCTGACGTCGAGCCAGCCGCCGTCGTTCTTGGGCGCAGGCCGGTTGCAGAAAAAGCCGAATTTGGCGCCGATCCACTGCTCCGGACAGGCCTTGAAGTCATAACCGGGCCGGGTGAACGTCCGGCCGTCCGTGCTGTAGCCGAAGCGGCAAATCGCCTCCGGGACCGGCGTCCCGGTGGACTTGGCGCGGACTTCGAGTTTCACCCACAGCGAGACTTCGCGGGAACTGTCGTAGGGGAAGAACGCCACGTTCTCATCAATCTCTTCTTCAATCACGGGACCGCCGTCAGCCCCTTTCCCGACCGGCCGGCTGATGAAATGCCCGAGCCGGACGCCATCCGCTTCCGCCACAAGCTGGTATCCGGCCAGATCGTCGCCCGTAACCAGGAAACCGGCGGTTTCCTGCATATCCGGATGTGGATGGAACTGAAGCTTTGCAACCACGGTGAAATTTTCAGCCGGAAATTTCTGCAGTAGGAGGTTCGGCATCTGCCGCCAGTCCGTCCCGTAAGGTTGCTCGACGGAATACAGGCGGATTGTGCCGTCGGGCAGCAGGTGATGCCAATACGGCGAAGGCACCGCCGGAAACTGCCATTCCAGTGGCAGGCCATACGGTCCGATCGCTGTCGATGCATCCTGATTCCGACGCGCGGCAGAACCTTTTCGACGCCAGCGAGGGCGCTCGGCATCGAAAGAACCTGCCGCTCCACCAGGCCCTCCCGCAGGATGCATCGCCACGCCAGGCATCCGGTACGAGGCAACCGGCTGGCCGATGCCGTCGCCGTCTGGGTCTTCGCCGATCAGCGGCCAGCCGTCGCTGCGCCACGTCATCGGCTGCAGATGCACGATGCGCCCGTATGCGCCTTTGTCCTGGAAATGCAGGAACCAGTGTTCCCCCTGCGCGGTCTCCACCCAGCCGCCCTGGTGCGGCCCGTTGATGGTACCCTCCGCCGAAGCCATCACGATGCGTTCTTCGTAAGGACCGTACGGACTTTCAGCGCGAAGCACCGTCTGCCAGCCGGTCTTGACGCCGCCCGCCGGTGCAAAAATGTAGTAGCGCCCGTCCCGCTTGTAGAATTTGGTCCCTTCGATGGTCGGCTGCGTCTTGTGCCCGTCGTACACGATCCGGGAAGGCCCCAGCAGCCGCGTTCCGTCGGGCGACATCGGAGCCACGAACACCACGCTCTTGAGCCCGGCCCGCGACCCGGCGGCCGCATGCGAAAGCCAGGCCCGGCCGTCCTCGTCCCAGAGCGGACAGGGATCGATGAAACCCTTGGCCTTCACCACCCAGACCGGATCTTCCCAGCGCCCGCGCGGATCCTGGGTCCGGACCATGAAAATCCCCCGGTCCGGATCGCCGCAGAAAATATAGAACCAGCCGTCATGATAGCGGATAGCCGGCGCCCAGACGCCGTTTCCATGCTGCACGCGGCCATGGAAATCCGCATCCGGCCCGTACCAATCGGGCCCCGGATAATCGCTCAGCGCCGCACCGGCCAGCTCCCAGTGGACCAGATCGCGGGAATGCAGGATCGGCAGTCCCGGAAAACAGTTGAACGAAGAGGCCGTCATATAGTAGTCCTCCCCCACCCGGCAGACATCCGGGTCGCTGTAATCCGCGTGCAGCACGGGATTGGCATAGCGGGCCTGCGCAGGCAGCAGCAGCGGACAGGATAAGAGGAGAACAAGAAGCGGCAGCGGAAGACGGAAGCGTTTCATGACAGACGAATTTGTACAAAGTTAATTAGAATTGCTAACTTTGCCACACTATGTGGAAAAAACCTCACAACTGGCTGATTGCAGCCGCAGCACTGCTGGTCATCGTCCTGCTGGGACTGGACGTATGCCATGCCGTCAATCCCGAAACCGGCGTACGCTATGCCGTCGCCTTCAAGGACCGGCTCATCTATATCGTATTCATCGTCATGAGCTTCATCATCTCCGACGTGACGCTGCTCTCGGCGAAAAAACCCTTCTACCAGGTATTCCTGGCCATCGTCAACGCCATCGTGCTGCTGGGGTTCCAGATCTGGGTCATCGTCGATTTCTTCACCACGAAACTCCAGACCGGACTGAAGATGTCGTCGGTCTATACCCTTTCCATCGGTTCGGTATTCCCCCTGGTGGCGGCCATCCTGCTGGCCGTCGCCGTCAAGTTCGCGGCTGACGAAGGGACCGCGCAGCGCATTGCCGCGGCCTTCGAAAAGCGGGCCGGAGCCCCGAAAAACTAACTAGCTGGCAAAGACCAGGATCGCCATGCTGACCAGCAGGATCAGCAGGGCAAGGCCTTTCTGGCGCAGGTTCTTCTCCTTGAAGACGAGGGCTCCGCAGAGGAAGGTGATGATCACCGAACTGCGGCGCAGCATCGAGACCACCGACAGCATCGACCCCTCCCCGCTCAGCGAGAGGAAATACAGGAAATCGGACGCCGTGATGAACAGGGCGATGATCCAGATGGCCCAGTCATGCTTGTAAGGCTTGTAATAGGGCCGCTTGGCAAAGCGTCCGAACAGCACGATGATTGCCATGAGGATCGTGATGTAGAAATTGCACCATCCCTGCACGAACATCGGCTCCATCGAGCCCATCAGGTGCTTGTCCAGCAAGGCGCTGATGACGCCCGTGATGACGGCGATCCACATGCAGAAGATCCATTTGTTGCGGGCAAAGTCCACGCCTTCCTTCTTGCTGGTGCGGCCGAGCAGCCAGAGCGCGAAAAGCGCCAGAATGATGGCCACCCACTGCCAGGCATTGAGCCGCTCCCCGAAGATCAGGATGGAGCCCAGCAGCACAAATACCGGCCGGGAGGTCTTGATGGTTCCCGCAGTCGTGATGGGCAGGTTCTTGAGCCCCATCAGGCCCGTCGTCCACGAAATGGCCACGATGACCGACTTGAGCAGCACCAGCAGGTGGTCGCGGAGCGATCCCGGGCCGGAGACGAAGACCGTCCCGTCCAGCCAGTGCCAGCCGAAGACGGAAGTCAGGATGAAGGGCGACAGGAGCACCGTCGAAAGGGCCGTCGCATAGAGAAGGATGTGAAGGACGTCGTTACGGGTCGATGCCTGTTTCTTGAACACATCGTAGATACCCAGCAGAATCGCGGATCCGACCGCAGCCCAGAGCCACATAGCAGTAGAGTTGTTTTATAAGTCTTCTTCGGTTTTACAATACTTTTTGATGACGCTGTAGGCGTCCTGGATGCCCAGTTCACCGGCCGTACTCAGGTCGATGCAGCCTTTTTCCTTGTCTTTCAGATAAATCAGGACAAGCCCCCGGTTGTAGAACGCCTCGCCGATGTACGGATAGATGTCGATGGCCCGGCTGTACTGCACGATGGCCTCCGGCAGGTCGTTCGACAGGCAGTAGAGGTTGCCCAGGTTGTAATATGTATAGGGGAAGCCGGGATTGAGTTCGGCCGCCCGCGTCATGTCGTGGATGGCGGAAGTATAGTCGTAGTTGCGGGTCACCTGGTCCTGGACGCGGGTGCGGACGGTCCGGTCGTTGTCCAGCGTGAGCACCTGTACGTTATTCTCCATCGAGGCGATGAAATCGATCATCTCGGCCTGCAGCGCGCCGCGGTTGATGTAGTAGAAGAAGGTTTCGGGCGACTTGCCGATCGCCTCGTCGTAACAGACCAGCGCCGTGTTGAACTGCTTGTTCTCCGCCTCGACCAGCGCCTTGGCGAAGAGATTGTCGCTGCTGCGGTTGGCCCGGACGGCCCGGTCCACGTCCTCCCGGGTCCTGGCGGCATTGCGCGGGGTTTCCCGGCCTGCGGAAGCGAACCTCACCGCGAGCGGGCTCTGGGCGATGAACGCGTCGAGGACGGCGTCGTCGAACTTGCGGGCGATCGAAGAGAAGCCCTGCACGCTGTCGGCGGGCTGCACTTTGTAGAGCGGCTTGAGCCGGATGTCCACGTCGCGGTACTGCAGCAGCTCATTGTCAAAGTCCTTTTTGGCGAACTCGGCGTCGAGGGCGAGCAGGCGGTCATATTTGCGGGTCGTGTCGGCGAATGCGGCGCGGCCCGTCGAGTCGGCGGTCAGCGCCTGGTATTCGCGCACCTTCCGCTGGGCGATGTCATAGTCCTGCTTCGACGAGGTGAACTGGCCCAGCTGGCTCTTGGCGTAAGCCCGGTTCATATAGGCCTTGGCGAAATCGGGATACAGGTTGATGGCCTGTGAATAGTCGTCCATCGCCTCGCGGAAGCGTCCCAGTTCCATGAAGACGGCAGCCCGGTTGAAATAGGCCAGCACGTTGTTCGGATTGATGTTGAGCACGCGGTCGTAATCGTCCAGGGCGGAACGGAAGTCGCCGACCTGGGCGTAGATGAGCGCGCGGTTGTAGAGCGTCAGGGCATTGCCCGGCTCCTCGTCGAGGACCCGGTTCAAGTCGGTCAGGGCGCCGCTGATATCTTTCTTCTCATACTTGAGGATGGCCCGGTTGAAGAAGGCGTAGGTATTGGTCGTATCGAGCCGGATGGCCACGTCCAGGTCGCTGATGGCTTCGTCGGCCTTTCCCTGCATCGCATAGACGCGGGAACGGCGGACATATCCTTCCGGATCGAAGCGGCTCAGCGAGATGGCCTTGTTGTAATCGTCCAGGGCCCGGGTCGTATCTTTCAGATAAAGATAGCAGGCGCCCCGGTTCAGGTAAGCGTCGCTCTCGCGGGGCATCTTCCGGATAAAGATGTTGAAGTCCTGGATGGCCTTCTCGAACTGCTGCGAGAGGAAATACGTCACGCCGCGGCTGAAGTACAGGCCGGTGTAGCTCGGCCGCAGGTCAACGGCCTCCTCCAGGTCCTTGAGCGCCTGGTCGTATTTTCCGATGCGGCTCAGCGTGATGGCGCGATAGTGATAGGCCGGCGTATAGATGGGATTGAAATGGAGCGTCCGGTCGAAGTCGCGCTGGGCGCCGGCCAGGTCGCCCAGGTTGTATTTGGCGATGCCCCGGAAGAAATAGGCTTCGTACACGGTGCTGTCGAGCTGGGAGAGGACATTGAAGCTCTCGATGGCCTGCCGGTATTTCCCGTCGATGAGCGCCTGGCGCCCGTTGTAATAAAAATGGTCCAGGTCATACTGGGCAAAGGCCGTCCCGCAGGAGACGACCAGCAGCCACAACAAAATGAAGCCCTTTTTGAACATCTTCGCAAAAATACTATTTTTGCAAATCATTTGAAATGGAATGAGGAAAATTTGTGCCATTCTGCTCTATCTGGCGACGATCCTGCCGTTTTTTGCGCTTTCCGGGCTTCCCGCCCGTGCGCAGAGCCTCAGGAAATTCGAGAATCTGGTCAGCGAACAAGACATGCGGAAAACGCTCGGCATCCTGGCTGACGAGCGGATGGAAGGGCGCGCCTCCGGCACGACCGGCAAGACGCTGGCCGAACTTTTCCTCGCGGGAGAGTTCCGCAGCATCGGGCTGAAGCCCTGGAACTGGACCTACACCCAGAGTTTCAAGTACCAGGATTCACTCATTCTGCGCAATGTCGTCGGCCTGCTGCCGGCTTCCGTCCAGACCGATGAATACATCGTCATCGGGGCACACTACGACCACCTCGGCCGGCTCGGCCACACCATCTACCCGGGCGCCGACGACAACGCTTCCGGCGTGACCGCCCTCCTCTCGCTGGCCCGGATGTTCACGGCGATGAAGGCCGACGGGAAAGGCCCGCGGAAAAACCTGCTTTTCGTGGCCTTCGACGGCAAAGAGCTCAACATGGCCGGGAGCCGCCATTTCGTGAAGCACCTGTCCATCCCCCACGGCCGGATCACGGCCATGGTCAACCTCGACATGCTGGGCACCGACCTGGTACCGCCCCGCCGCAACCGGGAGTACCTTTTCGCCATCGGAGAGAACACGCTGCCGCCCTCCTATCAGGGCTACCTGAGCTACATCTGCGCCCGCGCGTTCTACAAACTCGACCTGGACCTGACTTTCTATGGCAGCCGGACCTTCTACAAGATGATGGAAGAGACTTCGGACCAGTATCCCTTCGCCCGGGCCGGCATTCCGGCCATCCTCTTCACCTCCGCCTTCCACGAGCACACCTACAAGAAAACCGATACCCCGGCCATCATCGACTACCCGCTCCTGCGGAAGCGTACAATGGCCATCTTCAATTTCATCAACCGTCTCTGCGCCGAGAACTAAGCGGTGCGAAACTCACGGGTTCAGGCGGGCAATGCGCTTGCGGTTGAACTGGGCGACCTGTCGCCAGAGGCGGCGGAGCTGGACTTTGTGGGCACAGAGCTTTTCAGAGCAGTTGCGGCAGCTCAGGTAGCGGTTCGTCTTCGGGGAAAAGCGCTCGGGGTGACGGTAGAACGTCACTTCCCAGCGGATCAGCAGGGCGATGGAGAGGGCCAGCAGGCTCCAGGTATAGGATTTCGCGACAAAGAACAAGGGGGTGAACATCATCGCATAGTCCCAGTTGTAGATCCGGCAGGTACTGCAGCAACGGTTTTTCAGGAGCCAGGTCTCGAAGGGGCAGAAGAAAAGGATGCAGATCATGTCGCAGACAGAATAGAGCGAACAGAGCAGCAGCATGATGCCGTCGTCCAGCCAGTGCAGCATGTGCATGGCGCCGAAAACCATATTGAAGGCGATCCAGATCAGGGCGACCAGGAATGTGGCGTTGTTGTCTTCAATGCTGATGTCCGTCTGACCGGACTTGATATAATTGCGGCCGAACTGTTTCTGGCAGCCGGGGCTCTCCAGCCGGGAAGGAAAGAAGCGCAGGGCCATTTCCACGACAAATATGCCCCAGACAGCGATCAGGATGAGCGGCCGGCTTTCGATCCGCTGCTCGATATCGGCCCCGCCCTTGACCCGATAGACGATGTAAAGCACTGTCAGCGTGATGAAGATCGCGGAACGGTAAATCAGTCGCACATAGTGGAAAACGCTGACCGGTGTAAATTTGACTGTTTTTAAATCACTTGCCATGGGAAGGCAAAAATACAAAATTATTATCTTTGCAGCGCCATGGCTTCCTATCTGCAGATCGAAAACATTTCCAAGTCGTACGGGCCGAAAGTCCTGTTCGACCATATCGGTTTCAATATCAACGAGGGCGACAAAATCGCGCTGATTGCGCCCAATGGAAGCGGGAAGACTTCGCTGATGCGGATCCTGGCCGGGAAGGACAAATCCGATTCGGGCGGAAAAATCCTCTTCCTCAAGGATATCCGCATCGCCTTCCTGGAACAGGACTACCCTTTCAACCCCGATACCACGCTCCTTGACCAGGTGCTGGGCGGCAGTACGCGCTTCCTCGCACAGCTCGACGAAGCCGGTCGTTTTGAGTACGAGCACCGCATCGTCCGCCTGCTGACCGACTTCGGCCTGCGGCCGGACCAGCGGATGCGCGAGCTTTCCGGCGGCGAGGTCAAGCGTGTCGCCCTTACGGAAGTGCTTGCCACGGAAGCGGATTTCCTGATCCTCGACGAGCCGACCAACCACCTGGACACCGACGCGATCGAGTATCTGGAGAATTATCTGAAACGCTCCCGCTGCACCCTGTTCATGGTCACCCACGACCGTTATTTCCTCGACCGCGTCTGCAATTGCGTGATGGAACTCGACCACGGCCAGATCTATATCTATAAGGGTGACTACGAGAACTATCTGGAGAAACGTGCCGAACGGATCGCCAACTACAACGCCGAGACCGACAAGGTGCGCAACCTCCTGCGGCGCGAACTCGAATGGATGCACGCCACCCCCTGCGCCCGCAGCGGCAAGGCCAAATACCGCAAGCAGGCCTTCTGGGAATTGAAAGGCCGGGCCGAACAGGCATACACCGTCCGCCAGGTCTCGATGGAGGCCCTCGAAGGCGCCACACGCCTGGGTACCAAGACCATCGACTGCTACGATGTGACGTTCGCCTATGGCGACGGCGGAGCCTTATTAAAGGATTTCAGCTACAAATTCCAACGCTACGACCGGATCGGGATCGTGGGACGGAACGGCATCGGCAAAAGTACGTTCATCGACCTGCTGACCGGCGCACTGGAACCGACTTCGGGCCGGATCGAACGGGGCGAATCGCTCAAGATCGGCTACTATCACCAGAAAGGACTCCAGTTCGAGGAAGACCAGACTGTGCTGGAGACCATCCGCAACACCAGCCTGCTCGAACAGTTCCTCTTCCCCCACGACATGTGGAACAACCCCGTCGCCCGCCTCTCCGGCGGCGAACGCCGCCGGCTCTACCTGCTCACCATCCTGATCCAACAGCCCAACCTGCTGATCCTCGACGAGCCGACCAACGACCTGGATATCCTGACCCTCAACATCCTGGAAGAATACCTGCTCGACTTCAAAGGCTCCCTGATCGTCGTCTCCCACGACCGGCACTTCCTCGACCGGGTGACCGACCACCTGCTGGTCTTCTGCGGCGACGGCCAGGTCAAGGACTTCGTGGGCGGCTACACCGAATACCGCAGCTTCATCAAAGACTATGAAGCGGAACAGCGGAAGCGAAAGAGCGGAACGAAAAACCAGAGCGGCACAGCGGCTGGAGCAGGTAGCGGAGCTGCGGGGAAGAAACGGCTTTCGTACAAGGAACAGCGCGAATTCGAACAGATCGAATCGGAACTGGAACGGCTCAACGCCGAAAAAACGGCCCTCGAAACCCTCCTCTCCAGCCCCGACGCCCCCTACGAACAGATCCGCACAGCCTCAGAACGCTACGAAGCCCTCAAGCAGGAAATTGACGAAAAAGAAACCCGCTGGCTTGAACTAAGCTTGTAACAATTTGTTATCTTTGCGGTCAGAAAAAAGTTCTATCAAATACCGCAATGAAAAAGATGATTTTTCTGCTCGCTGCAGCGGGGCTTGTCGTAGCCTCCTGCGGCACCAAACAGCCGGGCAAGGTCTCCGGCATCAACTACGACTACATGGACACGACGGTCAAGGCCGGTGACGATTTCGCCGAGTATGCCACTGGGCACTGGGGTGATTTCAATCCGCAACCGCCGGAGTATCCCTCCTGGGGCGCCTTCACCAAACTCGGTGAGGAGAACACCAAGACCCTGGCCGGCCTGATCCAGGAAATCGCTGCCCGGGACAACGAAAAAGGCAGCATCGCCCAGAAGATCGGCGACCTCTATAACATGGCCATGGATTCCACCCGCCTGAACGCCGAGGGCGCCGCCCCGCTCAAGGCGCATCTGGCCGAAATCGACGCGATCAAGACCCGCGAAGAACTCCTGAAGCACTGCGCTACGGAGCATGACAACCTGCTGTTCAGCCTGTATGTGGGTGCGGATGAAAAAGACTCCGACAACAACATCGTCGCCATCGGCCAGGGTGGCCTGACCCTCCGCAACAAGGAGTATTATTCTTCCAAGGACGCCCAGAACGTGAAAGTCCGCGAAGCCACGAAGGAGCACATGAAGAACCTCTTCGTGCTGGCCGGCTATCCGGAGAAAGAGGCTGCCGACAAGGTCGCCCGCATCTGGGCGCTCGAGACCGAGCTGGCCGCCAGCCACTACTCCATGGAAGAGCAGCGGATTCCCGAAAAGAGCTACCACAAGATGAGCGTCGAGGAACTGGCGAAGACCTGCGCGCCGTTCGACTGGAAGACCTATCTGAAGGACTACCGTTACGACAAGACCACGGAAGTCGATCTCGGCCAGCCCGAACCGGTGGCCAAGGCCTGCAGCCTGCTGATGACCGCACCGCTCGAGACCCTCAAGGACGTCTATCGCTGGCAGATCATCAGCGGAGGCTCCTCCCTCCTGTCCGACGATTTCATCCAGGAGAATTTCGAATACAGCCGCAAGATCTACGGAACCCAGGAGATCACCCCGCGCTGGAAACGCGCTGTGGGCCTGGTGGACGGCCTGATGTCCGACGCCGTCGGCCAGATGTACGTGGAGAAGTATTTCCCGCCGGAGGCCAAGACCGAGATGGTCGAGCTGGTCGGCAAGCTCCAGAAGTCGCTGGGTGAACGCATCCAGGCCCAGGAGTGGATGACCGAAGAGACCAAAGCCAAGGCCCTCGACAAACTGGCCGCCTTCACGGTCAAGGTGGGCTACCCCGACAAATGGGATGACCTGACGCCGCTGGTGATCGATCCGTCGAAATCACTCTATGAGAATGCCCGTGCCGCTTCCGAATTCTACTGGAACCTGAGCTACGACAAACGCTACAACAAGCCGGTTGACAAGAGCGAATGGCTGATGCCGGCCCAGATGGTCAACGCCTATTATAACCCGACCACCAACGAGATCTGCTTCCCGGCCGGTATCCTGCAGCCGCCGTTCTTCAACATGAACGCCGACGCTGCCGCCAACTACGGCGCCATCGGCGTGGTGATCGGCCACGAGATGACCCACGGCTTCGACGACCAGGGCCGTCTCTACACGAAGGAAGGAAACCTGCAGAACTGGTGGACCGAGGCCGATGCCGAAGAATTCAAGAAACCTTGCGACGCCATGGTCGAATACTTCAACAGCCTCTGGGTGATTCCGAATGACCTGCACGCCAACGGTGCCCTCACCCTGGGTGAAAACCTGGCCGACCACGGAGGCCTGAACATCGCCTACAATGCCTTCCAGATGTGGCAGAAAGAACACGGCCGTCTGAAAGACGACCAGGGCTTCACGCCGGAGCAGCGCTTCTTCCTGGCCTATGCCAATGTCTGGGCCGGCAGCACCTCCGAAGAGATGCTCCGCTACATGACCATGACGGACGTCCATTCGGCACACCACCTCCGCATCAACGGCGGCCTGGCCCAGTGCGACTACTGGTACGACGCCTTCGGCATCCAGCCCGGCGACGCCCTCTATGTAGCCCCCGAAAACCGCGTCCGCGTCTGGTAAGACGGCGCTGGCCCGTGATTTGCAGCGGTCTGCCATCGGCAGACCGCTCTTTTTATTTGAAAATACGTATATTTGCACCTCGTATGAAAAAAAGACCTACCGTTGCACTGATTTACGACTTCGACGGGACGCTCTCGCCGGGCAACATGCAGGAATTCGGCTTCATCCAGGCCATCGGGCAGACGCCCGATGAATTCTGGAGCAAGAGCAACAGCGTACCCGACGGCCAGGAAGTCAGCAGCATCCTCTCCTATATGAAACTGATGGTCGATGAAGCCCGCAAGAAAGGCATCTCGCTCACCCGCGATTCTTTCGTCTCCTTCGGGAAGCATATCCAGCTCTACGAAGGTGTGCAGCAGTGGTTCGCCCTGATCAACGAATACGGACGCCGGCACGGGATAAGCGTCGAGCACTACATCAATTCTTCCGGGCAGACCGAACTGATCGAAGGCACTTCCATCGCGAAAGAGTTCAAGAAAATCTTCGCCTGCTCGTTCTGGTACGACGAAAACGGCGTGGCCGTCTGGCCGGCCGTGGCGGTGGACTACACCGGAAAGACGCAGTTCATCTTCAAGATCGCCAAGGGCATCATGGACATCAGCGACAACACGAAAGTCAACGAGAGCCAGAAGGAAGACGACAAACCGATTCCCTTCAGCCACATGATCTACCTGGGCGACGGAACGACCGACATCCCCTGCATGAAGATCGTCAAGATGTTCGGCGGCAACTCGATCGCTGTCTATGCGCCGGATAACCGCAGGCAGAAGGACACGGCCCGCAAACTGCTCCGGCAGGACCGGGTGAACTTCATCTGCGAAGCAGATTACCGGGTCGGCGGACAGATCTACAACGTGGTCACCACCATTATCGACAAGATCAAGGCGGAAAACGACTTTCACACGCTCCAGCGCAAAAATCGGAGAGACCGCCGATGAAGCCCGCCACCCGTATCTTCAGGATACTCCTGTTTGCCTGCTATGTCGGGGGCGTCGCCTGGCTTTGCTTCGGCGAATTCAAGCCGGATCCCGATGTGCCGCACCGCTTGTGGGGCATTTCCATGGACAAGGTCGTCCACTTCCTGATGTTCCTTCCCTTCCCTGTCCTGGGCACGCTCGCCTGCGAGAACCGGTCCTGGTGGCGGTCCCTGACGCTGATGACCGCACTGGCCAATCTGATCGCCTTCAGCTTCGAACACCTTCAGAGCCGCCTTACCACGCACCGCGTCACCGACCCCTCCGACCTGAACGCAAACCTGCTTGGTATCACCCTCGGACTGCTGATCGCCATCCTTGCCGGCATGCTCGCAAAAAAGAAGTAACCGCATTTTGTGGAATATTTTTTGCAGCAGCTATGCGCTGGTTTTGGTAAAACAATTATCTTTGCAGAAATCGAAATTTGAACAATAATATAATTAACGCATTCACAATTATGCCTAAAATCAATCTGCTCAAGTATGGGATCCGGGGCGCCAAAGAGGTGCTCTACAATCCTACGTATGAAGTACTTTACAACGAAGAGACCAAACCGGGCCTGGAAGGTTTCGACAAAGGTGTCGTCACCGAACTGGGTGCCATCAACGTGATGACCGGCGAGTTCACGGGCCGCAGCCCCAAGGACAAATACATTGTTTACGACAAGACGACGAAGGAAGGCGCCCCGGGCGAGATCTGGTGGACGACCGACGAATATCCCAACGACAACCACAAGATGTCGGAAGACACCTGGAAGGTGGTCAAGAAACTGGCCCAGCAGCAGCTCAGCGGAAAACGCCTGTTCGTGGTGGACGGCTTCTGCGGCACGCACACCGACACCCGCATGAAGGTCCGCTTCATCATGGAGGTGGCCTGGCAGGCCCACTTCGTGACCAACATGTTCATCCGTCCGAAGAACCAGAAGGAATTCGACCAGGAACCGGACTTCATCGTGTACTGCGCTTCCAAGGCGAAAGTCGAGAACTACAAGGAACTCGGCCTCCGCAGCGACACCTGCGTGGCCTTCAACGTGACCAGCCGCGAGCAGGTGATCCTCAACACCTGGTACGGCGGTGAGATGAAGAAAGGTATGTTCTCGATGATGAACTACTACCTCCCGCTCAAGGGCATCGCTTCGATGCACTGCTCGGCCAACACCGACATGAACGGCGAGAATACCGCCATCTTCTTCGGCCTCTCCGGCACCGGCAAGACCACCCTTTCCACCGACCCGAAACGCCTGCTGATCGGCGACGACGAGCACGGCTGGGACAAAAAAGGCGTGTTCAACCTCGAAGGCGGCTGCTATGCCAAGGTCATCAACCTCGACAAGGACGCTGAACCTGACATCTACAACGCCATCCGCCGCGACGCCCTCCTGGAGAACGTCACCGTCGATGAAAAGGGCAAGATCGACTTCGCCGACAAGAGTGTCACCGAGAACACCCGCGTGAGCTACCCGATCTACCACATCGAGAAGATCGTCCGTCCGCAGAGCCAGGGCCCTGCCGCCGAGCAGGTGATCTTCCTGAGCGCCGACGCCTTCGGCGTGCTGCCGCCGGTGAGCATCCTGACCCCGGAGCAGACGAAGTATTACTTCCTGTCCGGTTTCACTGCCAAACTGGCAGGTACCGAGCGCGGCATCACCGAACCGACGCCTACCTTCTCGGCCTGCTTCGGCCAGGCGTTCCTCGAACTGCATCCGACCAAGTATGCGGAAGAGCTCGTCAAGAAGATGAAGAAATCCGGCGCGAAGGCCTACCTGGTGAACACCGGCTGGAACGGCACGGGCAAGCGTATCTCCATCAAGGATACCCGCGGCATCATCGACGCCATCCTCGACCACAGCATCGACAAGGCCCCGACCAAGAAGATTCCGTTCTTCAATTTCGAAGTCCCGACGCAGCTGGAAGGTGTGGATACGCACATCCTCGACCCGCGCGACACCTACGCCGATCCCAAGCAGTGGGAAGAGAAGGCCAAAGACCTGGCCGGCCGCTTCATCAAGAACTTCAAGAAATACGAGTACAACAAAGCCGGCAAGGCACTGGTCGCCGCCGGCCCGAAAGCCGAATAAGTCTTGGACATCATTCAGCTTCCTGATGCACAGCGCAGCGGCGGTATGCCGCTGCGCGATGCTTTGATGGCACGCCGTTCGCTCCGGCAGTTCAGCGGGCGCCGTTTCAATCTGTCGGATACCGAAGACAAGCAACTGCTCGCGGACCTGCTCTGGGCCGCCTTCGGTCCCATCTCCCCGAAACGCCGCAGCGCCCCATCCTCCCACAACCGGCAGGAAACGGATCTCTACGTGCTGCTGCCCGAAGGGGCGTACCGTTACGAGCCGGCCGAAAACCGGCTCGCGCCCGTGACGGACCGCGACCTTCGCGCCGCCAGCGGTGCCCAGGACTACGTCGGCACGGCCGCCGCCGAAATCGCCTTCGTGGCCGACACGGCCAAAATCACCGGCAAATCGCCCCGCGGCGTCGTGGAGACCATCTACGTCGATACGGGCTTCATCTCGCAGAACATCTACCTCTTCTGCGCTTCCGAATGCCTCGGCACGGTGGTCCGTGCCATGGTGCCGAAAGAATCGCTCGCACAAGCGCTTGGGCTCAGCCAGACGCAGGAAATCACGCTGGTGCAGACAGTGGGTTGGAAATCCGCGGAATAATGTGTATCTTTGTGGGATATGGATCCTGTAAGACTGCTATTTGAAAGATATACCGGACAGAGCGTCCGGAATTTCGAGGAACTGCCCTCATCGGGCAGCAACCGGCGCTATTTCCGCATCACCGGAGAAGACGGCAACACGATCATCGGGGCGCGCGGCACCTCGGTGCCCGAGAACATCGCTTTCTGGAAGATGGCCACGCATTTCCGCACGAAAGGGCTCAACGTGCCGCTGGTACTTGCCCACAGCGACGATTTCAGCTGCTATCTCCAGGAAGACCTGGGCAACGACACGCTCTTCAGCCTCGTGGCGGAGGGCCGCGAGAAAGGAAGCTACTCCCCCGCCGAGAAAGCGCTGATCACCAAGGCGGTCCGCGCACTGCCGAAGATCCAGTTCGAAGGCGCGGAGGGACTCGACTTTTCGGTCTGCTTCCCGCAGCCGGAGTTCGACGAGCGGATGGTCTCGTTCGACCAGAACTATTTCAAATACTGTTTCCTGAAGGCCACCGGCCTGGAGTTCAGCGAAATCGAACTGGACAAGGATTTCCGCACCATGTCGGACGTGCTCATGCGCAGCATGTCGGACACCTTCCTCTACCGCGACTTCCAGGCCCGCAATGTAATGATCAAGTACGGCGAGCCGTATTTCATCGATTTCCAGGGCGGCCGCAAGGGGCCCGTCTATTACGACGTGGCTTCCTTCATCTGGCAGGCCAAGGCGGCTTATAGCGAGGACTTCAAGCAGGAACTGATCGATGCGTATCTGGATGCGCTCAAGGTCTATATGCCCATCTCGAAGGCGGAGTTCATGCAGACGCTGCGGCACTTCGTGCTCTTCCGCACGCTGCAGGTGCTCGGAGCCTACGGCTTCCGGGGCTATTTCGAGAAAAAACCGCATTTCCTGCAGAGTGTTCCCTACGCGATGGAGAACCTGCGCCGCCTGCTCAAGGAGCCGTTCGCGGAGTATCCCTACCTGACCAAACTGCTCGGCGAACTGACCAAGATGAAGCAGTTCTCCGACCTGAACCAGGAACGCGGCCTGGAAGTGGACATTTTCAGTTTTGCCTACAAGAAAGGCATTCCCAACGATGCCAGCGGCAACGGCGGCGGCTACGTGTTCGACTGCCGCGGCCTGGAGAATCCCGGGAAATACGAGCATTACAAGCACTTCACGGGCATAGACCCGGAAGTGGTCAAGTTCATGGAAGATGACGGCGGCGTGCTGACCTTCCTCGACCACGCCTACGAACTGGTGGACGCGCACGTAAAGCGCTTCATCGAGCGCAAGTTCACGCACCTGATGGTGAGTTTCGGCTGCACGGGCGGACAACACCGTTCGGTGTACTGCGCGGAGCACATGGCCGAGCACCTGTCGAAGAAATTCAGCATCAAGGTACGGGTGACGCACCGCGAGCTGGAAATCGAAAAAGAACTCTAGCGGGATGAAAGCACTCATCTTCGCGGCCGGGCTCGGCACCCGCCTCAAGCCCCTGACCGATACCATGCCCAAGGCCCTGGTGCCGGTGGGCGGGAAGCCGCTGCTCGAGCACGTGGCTTCCAAACTCATCGCGGCCGGTTACGACTCCCTGGTCATCAATGTCCATCATTTCGCACAGCAGATCCGCGACTATGCAGCAGCCCGGAACAACTGGGGCGTGGAGGTCCGTTTCTCCGACGAGACCGACCTGTTGCGGGAAACCGGCGGCGGCATCCGCCACGCGGCCCCGCTGCTGGCTGGCGACGAGCCTTTCCTGGTGCATAATGTCGACATTCTCTCGAACCTCGACCTGGCCTGGTTCAGGGCGCAGCACCGCGAAGGCGACCTGGCCACCATCCTGGTGAGCGAACGCAAGACGCAGCGCTATTTTCTCTTCGACGACGAGGGACGGCTCGTGGGCTGGACCAACATCGCCACGGGCGAGGTCCGCAGCCCCTATCCGGGCATCGATCCGGACCAGTGCACAAGGCTGGCCTTTTCGGGCATCCACCTCATTTCGCCGGACATTTTTCCGCTGATGCAGGAATGGCCTGAAAAGTTCCCGATTGTTGACTTTTACCTGTCGGTCTGCCGCACGCACACCGTCCGGGCGGCCGTCATGCCGGGGCTCGAAATGCACGATGTCGGGAAATTGTCGCAGCTGAATTGCATAGTTCCGGAATAATCCTTACCTTTGTAAATTGGAAAAATATAAAAAACTATCGATAGCTTTATGAAACATTCATTGAGAACGCTTCTTTGGACGGTCATCCTGGCCGGGGTTGCGCTTTGCGCCCTGCCGGGCTGTACTTCACCCAAGGACATCCTCTATTTCCAGGACATCGACCAGATGACCCCGCAGAAGATCGATGCGGAGTACCAGCCGGTCATTATGAAGGACGACAAACTCCAGATCATCATCTCCGGTCCCGACAAGAGCGTGGTGATGCCTTACAACTTCACCCTGAACAACGGTACTTCCTCCGGTTACGGCATGACGCCGACGTCCGTCATTCCCTACCTCGTGGACTCCGAGGGCTTCATCGAAATGCCCGGCATCGGCCGCATCAAGGTCGAGGGCATGCGCCGCACCGAACTGGTGGACTACATCACGAAAACCCTCATTGAACGCGGTCTGGTCAAGGAACCGGTCGTTTCGGTCTCGTTTCAGAACTACCGTGTCACGGTGCTGGGCGAAGTCCGGAATCCCGGCACCTACACGATGCCCAGCGAACGCGTCACGATTCTCCAGGCGCTCGGCATGGCCGGTGACCTCGCCCTGCAGGCCGACCGCCACGACATCATCCTGATTCGTGACGAGGACGGCAAGCAGGTCCACTACAAGATCGACCTGACCCAGAGTGACATCCTTAACTCCGAACTCTTTTTCATGCACCAGAACGACGTGCTCTATGTGCCGCAGAGTGCCAAGCGCATCGCCTCGGGCACGACACCGACCGGCCTGTGGTCCATCATCCTGAGCACGCTCTCCACCCTGGTGACCGTCGCCACCTTCTTCATCGTCCGGGTAACCCCCGCCAAGTAGTCCCAAGATAACGCTATGTCTGAAAACAATTACTCCAATTACAACCGCGAGGACGAGACTACGCTTGACCTGAAGAAGATTCTCAACGTCGTCTGGGGCATGCGCTGGATCATCCTGGCCTCCATCCTCCTCTGCCTGCTCATCGCCTGGGCATACAACAAAGTCACCAAGACCCGCTACACGGCCAATGCCAAAATCATGCTGGTCAATAAAGGACGTTCCGACCTGATCAACCTCACCGATATGATCTCGGGCGTCCAGAACAGCTATCTGGCCAACGAATTGGACATATTCACATCCCGCACGCTGATGCAGCGCGTCGTCGAGGAGAAGGGCTTGAACTACACTTACTCCAAGAAACGTCCCATCAAGGACATCGTCTATTACGGCAACAATCCCTTCCGGGTATTGATCGATTCAACGGAGAATTTCAACAACCCGCCGCGAACTGAAATGACCTTTACGCCGATCGACTCGGCCAGTTTCAAGATCAACAAGATGCTCGTAAACGGCAACAAGTATCCGTTTGAAAACCGGACTTACGCTTTCGGGGAGGAATTCGCCGTCAGCGGTCACAACCTGCTTGTCGAAAAGACGCATCTGAGCAAATTCGAGAATGGTGACGCCTACACCGTCACGATGGAGCCCTCGCGCAATACCGCAAAAAGGTTGCGCAAGGATCTTATGGTATCCGGCCAGTTGAAAGCGAACTACCGATCGGATATGATCAACATCACCTTCACCGACGTGGTGCCGAAACGGGCCGAAGATATCGTAAACTGCCTGATCGACAAATACAACGAGGATGCCAAGGAATTCAGTAGCCGTGCGGTGGCCAACACGATCGAATTCCTCAATGAACGTTTGGAACTCATCGAAGACGAACTGGGCGCCATCGAGAACAAATACGAGGACTACCGTCGTGCCAACACGGTGGTGGATATGTCTTCGCAGTCGCAGATCACCCTCTCCTCCGACGCCAAGTACGAAGAGCAGCTGAGCGCCATCGACGTACAGATCGAGCTGCTGGGCATCATCAAGGAATACATCGCCCAGATGGACCAGGGTCTGGTGCTCATCCCTGCCAACATCGGCATCACCGACGTGGGTCTGAACAGCACCATCAACCAGTTCAACACCCTGCTGATGGAACGCAACCGCATGGTGGCTTCCTCCAGCGAGTCGAACCCGCTGGTCGTCCAGTCGGACAACCAGCTGCAGGAACTGCTCTCCAACATCGTGACCTCCGTCCGCAACCAGGAGAAATCTTTCGCCCTGCAGCGCAGCAACATCAATGCGAAACTGCGCCAGTCGAAAGGCCGCCTGTCGGCCATGCCGACCCAGCAGCTCGAGCTCTCGCGCTTCGGCCGCCAGCAGCAGGTGAAGGAGCCGCTCTACATCCTGCTCCAACAGAAGAAAGAGGAGGCCCTCATCTCCCTCTACGCCATCGTGGACCGCTGCAAGGTTGTCGATCCGGCCAACAATACCGCCGTTCCCACAGCCCCGAACCGCAAGATGATCTACCTGCTGGCCTTCCTGCTGGGCTTCATCATCCCGCCGGCCGTCTTCTTCCTCCGCCAGATGCTCAAGAGCAAGGTGGAAGGCAAACTGGACATCACCAACCGTACCGACATCCCGGTCCTGGCCTCGATTCCGCTCAGCGAGCATCCGGGTGATCTGATGGAAGTCACCGGCCGAGACCCGTTCGAGGAGACCATCCGTATCCTGCGCTCGAATGTCCGCTACCTGGGTCACCGGGTGTTCCAGATCACCTCGAGCGTCCCGGGCGAAGGCAAGTCGTTCATCTCGTCGAACCTCGCCCTCTCGATCGCCCACACGGGCTTCAGGGTGCTGCTCGTCGGTATCGACCTCCGCAAGCCGCAGTTGGCCAAGATCTTCGGTATCCAGCAGGAGCACAACCAGGGTCTGGTCCCCTACCTCGTAGGCAAGACCTCCGACCTGGCCGGCTCCATCGTCCGCGGCTGCCACGGCGTGGATACGCTCGACGTCCTGCCGGCCGGCGCCATTCCGCCGAACCCTTCGGAACTCATCGAATCGGACAAGATGGAGAAGACCGTCGAAGAACTCAAGGCCATGAACTATGACTACATCCTCTTCGACAGCTCCCCGTACCTACCGGTGGCCGACGCCACGACGTTCAACCGCTACGTCGATGCCAACATCTTCATGCTGCGCGCCGGCGTCTGCGAGCTGCGCTTCGTGGAAGACCTCGACGAGGTCGTCCGGAACAAGAAGCTCAAGAACGTCTATATCGTGCTCAACGGCGTGGACATCAAGGCCCGTTCGTACGGTTACCACTACGGCTACGGCTACGGCCATTACGGCTATGGCAAGAACAAATACGGCTATGGCTACGGTTACGGCTACGGCGACAAGAAGAAAGTCGGCCAGGCCGAGAACGCGTCGCCGGAGAAGTAAAGCGCCATGCTGTTTTTCAAGAAAAAAGAGAAAATCACTTTCTCGCTGGTGGACATCGGCCTCAAGGCCGATGTCCATTCGCATATCCTGCCCGGCGTGGACGACGGTTCGCCCGATCGGGACGAATCGGTGGCCATCCTCACGGAATTCCACCGGCTGAGCATCCAGAACGTCATCCTGACGCCGCACGTTTCCCGTTCGATGTTCCCCAACAAGGCGGACGACCTGCAGGCCCGCTTCGCGGACTTCGTCCCCGCCCTGCCGGAAACCCTGCGCTCGCAGATGCATTTCCACCTGGCATCGGAGTATATGGTGGACGATTTCTTCGCCGCAGGCGGCGACCGGCTCACCTGGCCCGACGGAAAGCACATCCTCATCGAGATGTCCTACTACGAACGCAGCCGGGAGATCCGCGACATGATCTTCAACCTGCAGATGGACGGCCTGCAGCCGGTCCTCGCCCACCCCGAGCGCTATGTCTTCTATCAGAAGGTATTTGACAAGAAAAAGGGCGTGCGCGAACTTCAGGAATTCTTCGATGCCGGATGCCGGATGCAGCTCAATGTCATGTCCCTCACCGGCGCCTATGGAGAAGCTTCGCTCGGCATCGTACACTGGCTGCTCGACCACGACATGTACAGCTTCATCGGCACCGACGTGCATGCCCGGCGGCAGATCGACCATTTTACCGGCTTCCAGCTGACGGCCGCCCAGATGGACAAGGTCCGCGGACTGGCCCGCAACAATGAAACTTTATTCGGATAAACCATGCTCAATATTTCCTATTGCTCTGACAAATATCAGTACACGATGGGCAAGTCCTTCTACGACAATGGAATGAAGGACAAGATCGCCGTCTTCAACCTCTTTTTCCGCAAGGCGCCCGACAACAACAACTGGGCGGTGGTCAGCGGCATTCGCGAAGCCCTGCAGATGATCGCCGGCCTGGGAAGCGAAGACATCACATTCTTCGAAAAATTCCTGCCCGGCGAGGAATACCGGGATTTCCGGGAGTATCTTGCCACGATGAAGTTCACGGGCAAGGTCTATGCGATGAAAGAAGGTGAGATCGCCTTCCCCAAGCAGCCCATCCTGACGATTGTCGGCCCGATCATCGAGGCACAGGTGCTGGAGACGCCGCTGCTGTGCATCATGAACCATCAGATGGCCATTGCCACCAAGGCCTCGCGCGTCACGCGCGCTGCCTCGCATCCGGTGAGCGAGTTCGGTTCGCGCCGGGCCCACGGGCCCTGGGCGGCCGAATACGGCGCCAAAGCCGCCTTTATCGGCGGCTGCGCCAGCACGTCCAACATTCTCACCGGCATCGAATTCGGCTTCGAAGCCAGCGGCACGATGGCCCACAGCTACACCACATCGTTCGGCTGCTCCATCGACGGGGAATACAAGGCATTCGACACCTATATCAAGACCCATCGCGGCGAAGGCCTCATCCTGCTGGTCGATACCTTCGACACGCTCAAATGCGGCGTGAAAAACGCCATCAAGGCCTTCAAGGCCAACGGCATCGACGACAGCTATCCGCAGGGCTACGGCATCCGCCTGGACAGCGGTGACCTCGCCTACCTCTCGGTCAAGTGCCGCGAGGCCCTCGACAAGGCCGGGCTGAAGAACTGCAAGATCTTCGCCACCAACTCGCTCGACGAATACATCATCTCCGACCTGGAGAAACAGGGCGCCCGCATCGACAGCTACGGCGTGGGTGACGCCATCGCCACCAGCAAGCACAACCCCTGCTTCGGCAACGTGTACAAGCTCGTGCAGGTGGACGACGAGCCGATCCTCAAGCGGAGCGAAGACAAGGCCAAGCTCATCAACCCGGGCTTCCAGATCACCTACCGCATCATCCAGGACGGCAAGTTCAAAGCCGACGTGACCTGCCTGCGGGGCGATTCGTTCGCCCGTACCATCGAGAACCGCGGGGAACTCTACATCACCGACGAGGCCGACGAGACCAAATATACCATCTTCCCCGCCGGCAGCTACACGGCCAAGCCGCTGCAGGAACTGGCTTTCGATGGCGGACGGATCATCGAGGATACGCGCACGATCTTCGAGAAACGCGACTATTACAAGGCCAACCTGGCCTCGTTCAACGAGACGCAGACCCGTATCATCAATCCGCACTATTATAAGGTGGACATCTCCGACGACCTGTACGACCTGAAGATGCGCCTGATCAACCGCCTCATCCATCAGATCAACCTGATGCAGGCCGAGGAGGAAGGCGCGCCGAAGCAGTACACCCACGTGGTGGTGGATATGCTCTACGATTTCATCGACGGAACGATGGCCTGTGCGAACGCCGAACAGGCCGTGGCCCGGAGTATCGACTGGATCAACCGGTATCCGAACGACCAGGTGCTCTATGTGTGCGACCACCATCCCGCGAACCACTGCTCGTTCAAGGAACAGGGCGGGCCGTGGCCGGCCCACTGCGTGATGCAGACACACGGAGGCGAGATCCACGCGGATTATTACAGCAAAGTGCAGCGTCCCGAACAGCGCCCGTCCGCCAAGAACTGCTTCTATAAAGGCACCAACCCCAAACGGGAGCAGTACTCCGGCTTCGAGAGCCACGACGCCGAGGGCATCGAGCTCAACAACTTCCTGACCAAGAATGTGGTCGTGAGTGGCATCGCGACGGAATACTGCATCCGCGAGACCTGCTACGACCTGATCAAGGCCGGGCACAACGTGTTCCTGCTCGAGGCGGGCCTGGCCTACATCGACAAGGAAGGCCACAACCGCACGCTCAACGAACTCGCACGGATTGGCGTGAAGATTGTATAAGAGGGCAGACGATGAGGAGATTGCGGATACTGCTGTTTGGTACCGCCGCCCTGCTGGCGGTGCTGCTGCTTCTGCCCGGAAGGACTTCCGGTGCGGAGCGGAGCCGCTATTTCCTCCAGCTGCAGGACACGCTGGTGCGCGATACGGTCGCGGCCGCAGCGCCGCTCGATTCGGCGGCCCAGGCGGCATTCGACGATTCGGTGCGGCGCCAGGCACTGTACGATTCGCTGGACCGCGTGTTCTGGGGCGAGATTGACACCGTGACGCTGCCCCTCCTCGATTCGCTTTCGCTGGCCTATGCCGATTCGATCGCCCGGCGGCTGCCCGACACCTCCGACATCAAACGGCTGTTGCGGAAAATGCGCAAGCAGGAGCGCGACAGCCTCAAGGCGGCCAAGCCGCGCGTGATGGAGACCTATGTGCTGCCGGACTCCCTGTATTACCGCCGCATCCTGGTCTGGACTTCCGACAAGAAATTCAATGAGATGACCCTCAGCGGCCTCGACACCACGGCCAACGACAATTTCAACGACTATCCGATGTACCGCAAGGACGTCGGGGCGTCGTATCTGGGTACGGTCGGCTCGGCCACCCAGTATTTCAATTATTTCAAGCGCGAGGAAATGGACGATGCGCCGATGTTCACTCCGTATATCGGGGATTCGTACACCGACGAGACCATTCCGCAGTACAACACCAAGACGCCCTACACGGAACTCTCGTACCGGGGCACGCCCTTCGTCAACAAGAAGATGGAGGAGTCGGAACTGCATCTGCTCAGCACCCAGAACATCACGCCGGCCTTCAACTTCACCCTGGCCTACCGGCGCCTCGGCTCGCACGGCATGCTTACCCGCGAAGACACCGACCACCGTACCACGATAATCGTGGGCAACTACATGGGCAAGCGCTACTTCGCCAATTTCGGCACCATCCGGCAGCGGGTGGAGCATTATGAGAACGGCGGCCTGCAGGATCCTTTCTGGATCCGCGACACCTCGGTTGAGTCCAAGTCCATCGACGTCAACCTGGCCGGCGCCCTGAACATGTACAAACGGCGGCAGTATTTCATTCACCAGACGCTGGCCGTGTCGCTGAATTTCCTGCGCAAGGACCGCGACTCGCTGGCCCTGGGCGAGGGTACGATGGCCCATATCGGCCACAGCGGGGAATTCACGACCTACAACAAACTCTACACCGACGCCATCTCCGAAAGCGAGACGGCCGGACGGGAATTCTACCGCAACGCATTCTATCTCAATGAGACGGCCAGTTCCGACGAACTGGCGGTCCGCAATTTCGAGAACCGTTTCTTCATCAAGCTGCAGCCCTTCGCGCCCGATGCGATCCTGGCCAAGGTCAATGCGGGCATCGGCTACCAGATTCTTTCGACCTACGCCTTCTCCCCGGCCGACTACCTGCGGGGGCGCAAGTTCGAAACGCAGCACAACCTCTATGTCTATGGCGGCGCCTCCGGCCAGCTCAAGAAATACCTGGCCTGGGATGCCGATGTTGACTACTATTATGCCGGCTACCGGATGTTCGATTTCGACATCAACGGCAAGCTGCGCCTGTCGGTCTATCCCTTCGAAGGCGGCATCCACCTGACGGGAAAGATCCATACCGGGCTCAAGACGCCCCACCCCTTCGAACAGAAGATTTACATGAACCACCACCGCTGGGAGAATGATTTCGCCAAAGTATCCAAGAGCACGGCGGAAGCCGAGCTCTCGATTCCGAAATGGCGGCTGGACGCCTCGTTCAGCTATGCGCTGGTGGCCAATATGCTCTTCTACGACACGACCTCCGTCATCCGGCAGCACACTTCGCCGGTCAACGTGATGAGTGCGACGCTTCACAAGGATTTCACGCTGTGGCGCTTCCATTTCGACAACCGGGCCCTCTTCCAGCTGAGTTCGGCGCCTGAGGTGCTGCCGCTTCCCAAACTGGCGCTCAACCTGCGCTGGTATGTGGACATCGACGTGGTCAAGAACGTGATGAACGCCCAGATCGGCGTGAACGCCATCGTCAATTCACGCTGGTACGCACCGGCCTTCAGTCCGGACATCGGCCAGTTCCATCTGCAGGAACGCGAGAAATACGGCAATATCCCCTACTGCGACATCTTCGCCAACATCCAGTGGAAACGGGCCAGTATTTTCATCAAGTACACCAACGCTTTCCGCGAGAGCTGGGACCGGCCCGAGTATTTCTCCGCCTATCACTACATCAAACCCGCCTCGGGCATCAAGTTCGGCATCCACTGGCCGTTCTATGCCTGGTAATTCCCTGCTCAGGCTATGGGTCTGCGTGTCCTGAGGATTATTGTCTGCCTGTTTGTGCTCATGGGCATCCACGGCATGGTGCTGCACAGGCAGCACCGTGGCACGCCGGCCACCGAAAGCTGGCGCTATGACGCCGATACGATCCGATGCGCCATCGCCATCGACCGGAGCGACGCCATGCGGCGCAACGTCGGCTTCAATTACGAACTGCTGGGCGCTTTCGGGGAAGACAAGGGAAGTTATATGCGGATCCTGCCGCCCCGGCCGGCGGAGGAATGCTGGCGGCTGCTTTCCTGCGACAGCCTTTCGATCGTGGTCTTCAATACGGCAGATTCGATTCCCGCCAGCCTGCGGGATTCCCTGCTCTTTTCGATGCCGGTCAAGGGCGATATCGTCTGGGCCGTCTCGAAGAAGCGTCCGGCCCTGCTCAATGCCGTCAATTTCTGGTACGGTCCTTTTCAGAACGAGGCGTTTTACCGGCAGATGTCCCGGCGCTATTTCCGTTCGTACAATACGAACTACCTGGTATCGATGCTGGAGAAGGGGCGCGTGGACGCACTCTCGCCCTACGATGACCTTGTGCGCCATCACGCATCGCGCATCGGCATGGACTGGCGGCTGCTGTCGGCCATCATCTACCACGAGTCGCAATACAACATCGATGCGCGTTCGAGCCGCAATGCCAAGGGCCTGATGCAGGTGCGCGACGTGACGGCCGACCTCTACGGCGTGCCGACCGACAATCTGTACGATCCGGAGACGAACATCCGCGTGGGCACGATGCTCTTCGACGACCTGCTGCAGGATTTCCGGGAGGAGGGACTGGATTCGGCCAACGTCATCAAATTTGCGCTGGCATCGTACAACTCCGGCGGCGGGGCGCTCTCCCGTCGGCGCGCCGAGGCCGCCGAAATGGGGCTCAACCCCGACGAATGGGACGACGTCGCCGTCGCCTACAGCCGCTACAGCACCGTCACCCCCGCCTACATCGAAGCCATCCTCGAGACCTACCGTCTCTATCAACAGGTGATCGAGTAATTGCCGGCGCTGTTTATTCCGTCAAAGGTATATACTTTTCAGACCGTCTCGCGTTGCTCGACCCCTCCCAAAAAGAGTTACGGGGCGCTGCCCCGAACCCCGTCGCTACGGCTTGCTATTACACAGTCTCTCCCGCCCAGCCTCCGCTAGCGCCTGATGGCGCTTTGGGCCCCTCCCTCTAATAGCCGAGGGTGGCTAAGGTCTTCAAAGTATATACCTTTGACGGAATGATTCGATGCTATTCGACGCGCATCGTGCGGTCGGGAGAGACACGGGCGATGAAGCGGGCCGAGAGCGAGATGAGGGCCATGATCAGCAGACCCGCCACGAGGTCCAGCAGCAGGATGCTGCCGAGCGAGAGCCGGATGGGAACGGCATCGACGAAATAGTTGGCCGGATCCAGGCGGATAATATGCGTCCAGTACTGGATCAGGCAAAGTCCGATGCCCAGGACATTCCCCCACAGCATTCCCTTGCCGACCAGCCGGCCGGCCCGCAGCAGGAAGACCTTCGTCACCTCGCGCGAGGTCATGCCCAGGGCCTTGAGCAGGCCGATGGTCGAGATCTTCTCGAAAAGGATGATCAGGATGGCCGAGATCATGTTGAATCCGGCCACGACGACCATCAGCAGCAGGATCATCAGGACATTGAGGTCGAGCAGAGACAGCCAGTCGAAGAGATGGCCGTAAAGCTTCTTGACATTCGTGACAAAGAGCGCCTTGTCGCTTTCCTGCATCGAGGTGTAGATGAGTTCCTCCACCCGTTCGTTCATCGCCTCGACCGAGGCATCCGGATCGATCCGGATCTCGATGGAAGAAACTTCATCGGCCGCCCAGCCGTTCAGGCGCTGGATGTGGCGCCGGTCGGCCACGGCCATTCTCGTATCGATCTCCTCCAGTCCGGCATCATAAAGACCCGAGAGCCGGAATTTGCGGACCTTGACCTCCTCCCCGATGAAATAGACAACCATGTCGTCGCCCACGTCGAAACCCAGTTTCGAAGCGGTCGTGCGGGACAGCAGGATGTCGTTGGAGATACGGCCGTGATAGTCGGGCAGTTCGCCGGCCACCAGGCAATCGTCGAAGAAGGAAAAATCGTAGAGGGAATCGACGCCCTTGAAATAAAGGCCGTCGATATTCTCGTCGGTCTTGATCAGGCCGGAGCGCCAGGCGACGCCGGAGACCCCGGTGATGCCGGGCTCGGCGGCAAGCCGCTCCCGATAGGACAGCTTTTCAGAAAAGGGATATTGTTCGTTGAGTGGAGCCTGGCCGGGCTGTATGAGCATCACCGAGCCCATGAAGCCCGTTGCCCGGCCGCGGATTTCAGCCTTGAAACCCGCGACCACGGCAATGGCGATAATCATGATGGCGACGCTCAGGCAGACCGAGATCCACGCGATGGTATTGCTCGTGTGACTCAGCCGGCCGTCGCCATCCGACAGCTTCGACGCTATGAAGCGGCTTGCACTCATTCCTGCATTCTATTCGAATGCAAAGATAATGGTATTCTCGTACATTTCGCCCGGACGCAGCGTCTCGAAGGGGAAGGCCGGCCGGTTGGGCGAGTCGGGGAAATACTGACATTCGAGCGCGACGCCGTCGTAATCCTGATAAGCCCGTCCGCTCTTGGAAACCGGGCAGCCGGCGAGCCAGTTTCCGGTATAGACCTGGATGCCGGGGGCATCGGTCGAAACCAGCAGGCGGCGGCCGGAGGTCGCCTCGGTGAGTTCCGCCACCGGACGCACGACAGCTTTCTGCCAGTCATCGACCGCAAAACAGTTGTCGTAGCCCTTGCCGTAATTCAGCGCCGGGAAGTCGGCCTTGAGATCCATGCCGATCCGCTTGGGCAGGGTGAAATCCATCGGCGTTCCCGCCACGGGAGCCAGTTCGCCGGTCGGGATGAGCGTCGGGTCGGTCGGCAGGTAGCGGGAGGCGAAGAGTTTGAGCGTATGGTCGGTCACATCACCGGCCTCCTCCCCTTTCAGGTTGAAATAGGCGTGGTTCGTAAGATTGACGATGGTTTCGGCGTCGGCCGTAGCCGTGAGCCGGAGCGTCAGTTTGTGGTCGTCGCTCCAGGTGTACAGGGCTTCGGCGTGCAGGGCGCCGGGATAGCCGGCGTCACCGGCGGGGCTGTCGAGCGTGAAGCGGACGCCTTCGGGCGTCTCCTGCGCCTCCCACAGCCGGTTGGCGAAACACTGGGCCCCGGGACCGCCGTGCAGGTGGTTCGGCCCGTTGTTGATGGCCAGTTCGTATGAACGGCCGCCGACGGCGAAGCGGCCGGCCGCGATGCGGTTGGCATAGCGGCCCGGCACCTTACCCATGCAAGGCCCGTCGGCCTCATAATCGGCGGGATCGCGATATCCCAGTACGACATCCGACAATTTGCCGTTGCGGTCAGGCACGACAATCGAGACGATGCCGGCACCCAGGTTGGAGAGAACGACCTCCGAGCCGTCCGCATTGACGATGCTGAACAGCCTGATTGCTTCCGGATCGATCATGGCCTACAGTTCTCTGGCTCCGTCGGAGATTTCCACTTCGATGACCCGCGGATCCTTGTCGAATTCCACCTGGTAACGCTTCTTCACGTCGGCGATGTAGTCGGCCACGCCTTCTTTCCGGACCAGCGCGATCACGCAGCCGCCGAAGCCGCCGCCCATCATGCGGGCGCCCAGTACGCTCGGGTGGTCATGGGCGATGTTGACGATGAAATCGAGTTCGGGGCAGCTCACGCCGTAGTCGCGGCTCAGGCCCTCGTGCGTGGCATAGATCAGCCGGCCCACTTCGACGAAATCGCCTTTCTCCATCGCAGCGCAGGCATCCATCAGACGCTGGTTCTCGCTGATGACGAAGGCACAGCGACGGAAAGAGACCGGATCGATCTCGGAGCGGTGCGCCTCCAGTTCCTCCATCGTGACATCCCGCAGGAGTTCCACATGGGGGAGATATTTCTTGATGACGGCGACACCTTCCTCACATTGTGCGCGGCGCACATTGTATTCCGACGAGGCGAGCAGGTGCTTGACCATCGTGTCGATGAGCACGATTTCAATACCCTTGGGATTGAAGGGAACCAGCTGGTACTCCAGGCTGCGGCAGTCGAGGCGCACGACGTGGCCTTTCTGCCCGAAGATGGAAGCGAACTGGTCCATGATGCCGCAGCGCACGCCAATGTAGTTGTGCTCGGTCATCTGGCCGATCTTGGCGAGTTCTTCCCGCGTGAACTTCAGGTTGAAGATGGCGTTGAGCGCCGTTCCGACACACGACTCGAGGGCCGCGGAAGAAGACATGCCCGCACCCAGGGGTACGTCGCCGCCGAAAACGGCGTTGAAACCGCCGACCGTGGCGCCGCGCTTGCGCATTTCTTCGATCACGCCATAGAAATAGGAAGCCCACTGCTCCTTCGGCTGCGGACCGCCGATGCGGAAGAAGAGCGCCGCATCGTCGTGATCGACAGAGATCAGGTTGACAAAATCGGTTCCATTGGGCAGGATGGCCATGGTGATGGCTTTATCCACAGCACCGGGAAGCACGAACCCGCCATTGTAGTCGGTATGCTCGCCGATGATATTGATGCGGCCCGGTGCCGTGAACAGGCGCGGCTCGCCGGCGCCGAAATGAAGCTGATAGCTTTCGAGAAGAATCTTGTTGTCAATCATTTTGAATCAATTATTTGTTTATTATTTCACTTTTATAGCTTTCAGGCTGAGCGTGCCGGACTGCAGGCCTTCGGCCGAGGCCGTCACGCGGATGGTTCCGGGCTTGTCGGATGCCTGTACAATGGCGGTGAGCTGCCCGCTGAAGGCCGGCATCTGCGACGACTGGAAAGGCACCAGACAAGTGGCGTCACCATTGGCCGCGGCACGCAGTTGCCCGGCGCCGACGACCGCGAAGGAAACCGCATTGGCGGCAAGCGGGCACAGATTGCCGTCCTCGTCCTCGATCCGGACCGTCACGTAAGCCAGATCGACGCCGTCGGCATCGAGTTCGGGCCGGTCGGCTTCGAGCCGGATGCGCGCCGGGGCGCCCGCCGTCCGCACGGACGTGCGGAGCTGCTCGGCGCCGGTGGCGTCGTAAGCCACGGCCTCGATTTCGCCCGGCTGATACACGACATCCTGCCAGACAAGCCGGTAGCGCGAAAGCGGCTGCGAAGCGTCAAATTTTCGGACGCCCTGCGAGATGCCGTTGACGAACAGTTCCACGGCCGGGAAACTCGAATAACAGAAGACGGGAATCTTCTCCCCTTCCCGGCCTTCCCAGTTCCAATGCGGCAGCAGGTGCAGAGTCGGCTGCGACTTGTTCCATTGCGAGCGGTAGAGCCAGAAACGGTCCTTGGGCAGCGAGGCCAGGTCAAAGATGCCGAAATACGAACTGTGGCTCGGCCAGGCGTCCACGTCATAGGGTGTAGGCTCACCCAGATAGTCGAAACCGGTCCAGACAAACTGGCCGATGGTCCAGGGATGGTCTTCCTGCATCGCGAAATCGATGTCGGGGACATTGGACCACCAGCAGTATTCCAGGTCATAGGACGAACACTGATTGTCGTCGTACAGCGCACCGGCGTGAAGTTCGGCCGGCAGCTTATAGACACCGCGCGAGCTCACGGTCGAAGCCGTCTCGGAACCCAGCAGGATCTTCTGCGGCAGGATTTCGTAGGCGCTTTCATATTTATGGGTCCGGTAGTTGAAGCCCACCACGTCGAGCAGCTGCGCGAAGCCGTTGCGGACCACGCAGTCGGCCTGGTCCATGCCGGCCGTCACCAGCCGCGTCGGGTCCTCCCGGTGGCAGATATCCTGCAGGAAAGCCGCCACCTTGTAGCCCTCGTCGGCGCACTGCGTGGGCACTTCATTTCCGATGCCCCACATGATCACCGACGGGTTATTGCGGAAATGGCGGATCATATTCACCATATCTTTCTCGGCCCACTCGTCGAAAAAGAGATGATAGCCGTTCTCGCACTTGGCGATGTCCCATTCGTCGAAAGCCTCGACCATCATCATGAAACCCATTTCATCGCAGAGCTCCACCAGTTCGGGAGCCGGCATATTGTGCGAAGTGCGGATGGCGTCGCAGCCCATGTCCTTCAGCAGGGCGAGCTGGTGCCGCAGGGCCGCGCGGTTGACCGCCGCACCGAGCGGGCCCAGGTCGTGGTGATTGCACACCCCCTGGATCTTGCGCACTTGCCCGTTCAAGTAAAATCCCTTGTCCGGCACAAGCGCCAGGGTCCGGATGCCGAAACGGGTCGTATATTCGTCAAGCACAGCGCCTTCCGCATCATAAACCTGCGTTACGGCGCGATACAGGTCCGGCGTCTCGGGCGACCAGCGCTGCGGTTCCATGATCCGGAACTGCTGCTGCAGCTTCGCAGCGGCGGGCGTATCGGACAGCGCCTTGACATCGCCCTGCGGGCCGAGAATCCGGGTACGCACGCGTACGCCCGGATCCGGATCCGTGACCTCAATTTCCAGCAGGACGGTGGCTTCTTTCTCAGAGACCTCCGGCGTGGTGACACGGGTCCCCCAGACCGGGATATGCACCGCATGGGTCCGGATCAGGTGGACATTGCGATAGAGGCCGGCGCCCGGATACCAGCGCGAAGAATGAGGAAGGTTCTCCAGGCTGACTTCCAGGAGATTGTCTTTTCCGTCGGGAGTCAGATACGCCGTCACATCGGCATGGAATGCATTGTAGCCGTACGGCCATTCGATGACCGGATGCCCGTTCACGCGGACCCGTGCCTGGCTCATCGCACCGTCGAACAGCAGGGTGACGGCATCGCGGCCCGCGTAGTAGTCCGCCACATCGAAATGCGTGCGGTACCAGCCCTTCCCCACATACGGAAGCCCGCCGGTGCGGCCGGTGTGCTCCGTGACGGCCGTCTCGAAATTCTGCGTAACCTGCACGGCCTGCAGGTCATTGGCCCGGTCAAACGGGCCTTCAATGGCCCAGTCGTGTGGCACGGTAACCGCCTGCCAGACAAGGCTGTCGCGGCTGAATTCCCACTGCGTCAGCAGCGTCTCCTGCCGGCGTGAAACGTCTTTCGCATTGGGATGGCATGCGGCGGCCAGCAGGATCATCAGAAATAAAACAACGTGTCGCTTCATGGCTGCGGCATTAATTCGAGAACGCATACAGCGCCGAGGTCGGACGTCCGCTGTTGTCGAAGGCCGACTTCGAATAGCCGCTCCAGGCATGATAGCCTTCCGGCTCCCAATAGAACACGCCGTGGCAGTGGCCGTTCATCTCGCTCTTGGCCGAGGCGATCAGCCCGGTCAGGAAGGTATTGCAGGCGGCCCCCTCGGTCCAGTTCATGCCGACCTCACAGATCATGCACTCCTTTTCGTACTTCTGGTACAGCCCGTTGACGTTCGCGATCAGCTGTTGCGTGAAGGTGCGCCAGGTACTTACTTCGGGGTAGAGCGACAAGCCGATCATGTCATATTTGGCCCCATGCTGGGTGCAGCTCTTGAAAAACCAGTCGAGCTGCGGGGCGTCCTGTCCTTTGTCAATGTGGATCAGGACAATGGCCTGGGGAAATACCTCCTTGGCCGCCGCATAGCCGGCATTGTGGAGCTGGACATAGCGGTTGAAACCCATATCGTTGTAGTTCTGTCCGTCCGGCCAGAGCATGCCGCCGGTGGTCTCGTTGCCGATCTGGATCCAGGCCGGCGAGACACCGGCATCACGCAGGGCGGTCAGCACATCGGTGGTATGATCCGCGACGGCCTGCACAAGCGCCTGGAACGACAGGTCTTTCCAGGCAGCCGGTTTGTTCTGCTTGCCCGGATCGGCCCAGGAATCGCTGTAGTGGAAATCAATCATCACCTTCATGCCAAGGGCCTTGGCCCGGCGGGCCTTCGCCACCACATCTTCCTTACCGCACCAGCCGTCCTTGGGATCGACCCAGACCCGCAGCCGGATGGCGTTCACGCCAAGCGACTTGAGCAGGGCCATGCATTCCATCTCCTGCCCCTGTGCCGTATAGAACCTGCAGCCTTCCTGCTCCATCTGTGTCAGCCAACTCACATCGGCCCCCTTGGCAAAATCGAGTACGACAGGCTCCGGCTCGGGTTCCGGTTCGGGTTCAGGTCTTTCGCAACCGGCCGCCATCAGGATGGCGGCAGAAAAAAGAAGTATAAAAAACTCTTTCATTCGCTCGTTTTTGTTTCAACCTATAAAGATAGCGATTAATTCTTTCCAGTTTGGAAATAAATTGATATATTTGCACTGCAATCGCGGTAGTAGCTCAGTTGGTAGAGCGTTGGCTTCCCAAGCCGAAGGTCGCGGGATCGTGCCCCGTCTACCGCTCCTTTTCTACGGGGCCCTGCCACCCGCCGCTCCGGCCTGCTATTCCTCAAGCCCCGCAATTGTGCTGCAACGGACGCAGCTGACGGTCAGGGTTTTATACAAAGTGATCCCCCTCAAAAAGAGGGGGATCACTTTATGTAACGCACTGAGCCTCAAGTGTGTACATTGCAGCGGTTCGCTCGCCGGGGGATCAGAAAGCGAAGGAGGGCAGCGGACGAAGGGGGCTCAGCCGGCGAAGGGAGAATCTACGACGCGCCAGCGGACACGCCAGCGGGTGCCGTCGAAGTCGTGGGAGAGGATCTCGAAGCGGCCGATTTCGGCGGTGTTTTTCACGTGGGCACCGGCACAGGCGCAAATATCGTAATCCCCTACCCGTACAATCCGAAGCAGTTCGGAGGCACCCGCCGGAAGCTTGCTCAGATCGACGAGCGCCGCCGCCTCGGCATGAGGAAGATACGCAATCGACACATTCAGGTTCCGGGCGATGACCTCGTTGACCGTCCGGACAATTTCTTCGATCTGTTCCGGAGAAGGAGCCTCCGCCAGAAGATAGTCGCATTTGGATTTCTTCCTCTCGATGTGTGCATTGCGCGAACGGGGACAGCCGAAAAGCCGGACCATCGTAGCGTTCAGAATGTGCTCGCAGGTATGCATCGGCGGATATTCTTCCTTGTTGTGGGGATTGATGACAGGTTCTTCCATAAGTGATATTTTCGGATATCTCTACAAATTTATGGAAAAAATTGTGGACTTTCAGAAAAAATTACCATCTTTGCAGTCCCGATGAGGGAAACAGGGGCGTAGCTCAGCTGGTTTAGAGCGCTTCAGTCACATTGAAGAGGTCATCGGTTCGAATCCGATCGTCCCTACCCCGTTCAAACGAACAGAAAAAAGACCCCGGTCCACGCAGGATCGGGGTCTTGACTTTTGTTCTTCTGCAGCTTACTGCTGATAGGAAACCATAGCTTTCAAGTCTGCCTGAAGGGCGTCCGTTTTCTTGAGGGCACGGCTTCCGTCCTTTCCTTTGACCGTATATTTCACCACGATGGTCCGGGCCTCCTCGAGAGATGCACCGCTGCGGGTCGAGAACCGGACCGAGACGGGAACGTTTTTCTCCGCAGGGACAGTCAGCGAAGGCTCGTCTGTGAGCGCCGTTCCCATAGCACTGAGTGCAACGAAGGACGCTTCTGCATCAAAGGGGAATTGGTTATCCACCGTTCCGGAAAGGGACAGCGTGCCGTCCTTGAGCGCCGCAGCGGCGGAAGCAGGAATCTCTATCGACTTCTTCGCTGTATAATTAAGTGCCGCTCCGACCTCCAGCGGGGCTTCGACAGAAGGCGTGATGCGGATGGTCACAGGTTCGCCGACGTTGACCGTCGCATCAATTTCCGACACATCCGTATGGAAGCTAAAGCCCAACTCATCCGGGATCTTCCTGAAAGCGGACGAAAGGTCGGCCAGCGCCCGCAAGTTGTAGGACTTGGCTGAATAGCCTTCTCCTTTCGCGGGAATCATGAACGGAATGTCTTCCACAGTCCCTACCGTGGAACGGGAACGCCTTACGAGAAGTTTGGCCGTTCCGGCGCTTTCAAGCGGGAAATCGCTTTCAACGGTGATGGCCGGCGTAATCGACGAAGCCTGAAGCCCGAGTTTTTCCAAACTTGTTCCAACCGCCGGTATTTCCTTGGTAAACTCCGGCAGCGGAAGGCTTCCTGAAGCATCCTTGACAGCTACGTTGAAGGTTCCGGTGAATCCTTTGATGGTGACGTTCTTCAAGATGACCGTAAGCGTGAGTTTGATCTTCTGCGGGGCGGCGGCCAGGAGCGCAGCGGTGGTCTTCAGGCCGCTGTGGGGTGCATCGATCCGGATGGAGGCACGGAAGGTGGAATTGACAGTGTGCGCTTTGGCGTTGAATTCGCCCTCTTTGACAACGAAGCGATCCAGATGGAATGTCCGATTCGCGGTATATCCATTCTCTGCATTGAGTTTCGTCTCAAAGGAAAGGATGCCGTCCTGCGCTTCGCGAATGTCAAACAGCGACGAAAGGTCAACAGAGAAAGCCGGCGTGATTTCCCCGGCCGTGAAGATCGGATTGGCCAGGGATATCTTTACATCGAAATACGAATCCTCTGTAAGCAGGACATCCTCAAGGCGCGTGAGTGAAGCCGGAAAATTACTGAATATCAAAGAGAATGCCCGCGATGTGGACTTCATTTTCAAGGTAGAAGGGAGGAGGGATGACAGGTCGATCTCTCCCGTGGCTCCGCCCGTGGAGGGTTTCGTGAACATCGTCAGGTCCGTCGGAATCGGGGTATTCAGGAAACCGGCGAAAGTCCGGGTCCCATCGTAGTTGTACAAGGGGTCTGCCGACAGGACGACAGCATCGCCGGAACGGACCAAGATGTAATCGTCCGTCCCCTCCTGGACAAAACTGCCGAGGAAGTCCGCACCCAGGATGGAGGCCGCCGTGACGGCTTCGGTCTTGCCGAGGGAGACAGTCACATCGGATTTGGGAGCGGGTTCCGGTTCGGGTTCGGGGAGTTTCGGATCGCAGGAAATCAAGGAAAAAGCGGCGAGGGTCGCCAGCAGGGTCAGATGCGGTTGTTTCATACGCTGTTATCTGTATTGGATCAGTCTGCAATAATACGAAAAAATACAGAAAGTCGTGGCAGATTCCACGACTTTCTGCAATCGGGTACCCCGGGATCACTCCCAGGTATAGGTGATATGGTTGTGGGCTGAACAGGTGACGGTAAGCAGACGCGTCAGGGTGACGCCATCCAGTGTATAGGCAAAGCGGACGGTTCCGCTGCCCGCTGCCGTCAGATGGAAGAGGAACGGCGTATCCGGCTGCGGATCGTGCACGACCAGCCCGTCCACGGCGCCGACGGTCACATCCCCGGTGACTGTCTCCCGCCGCGAAGCGCCCGAAAGCACCTTGCGGAGCGTTGCCTTGAAATCGGTGATGACGAATTCCCGGTTCTGGTCATCCTGGCTCTCAAAATGGAACATCACCAGGTCGGCCGGGACTTCCAGATCGACGGCCGAGTAGGAAGCCGTCGTTGAAATGCCGCCGAACGTCGCTGTCAAGCGCTTTCCGCTGCAGGCGGCTGTCGCCGTCAGCAGGCCGTCAAGCGCACTGACCGTCACGGAACCCTGGTCGGCGTACGCGGCTTCTGCCGTTACGTCGGCCGTGCTTCCGTCGCTGTAACGAGCTGTGAGCGTGAAGGAATGGCTGGTAAGCACTTCCCCACCCGACACGCGGACCAGTTCGTAATGATCCTGGTCGAAATCCAGGCGCACGAGTACCGGTGCCGGCCGCGCGTCTTGCGACAGGGAGACGACCACATCCGAAACGCCATTCGTTCCGGCAATGACCAGCGTGCCTGTCAAGGGCGTTGCATCCCCGTTCTGACCCTCCGGCCAGACCCGGACGGCATTGCCCTGCACCGCGTGGCTGAAGCCGCTGGAGATGCTTTGCACCGTCCAGGTGCAGCCGCTTGCCGCTACGGCGACAGACTTGGCTTTCCCGCTGCCCGATTCATCCCAGGCCCAGGACAGGGCTTCGGGAGAGACGGAAAGCGAGGCGGCCGGCGACGCCGGTCTGGGACCGACAAGCAGCGCAGCGGGAACGTATTCGCCGATGTCTTCACTGCCGGAATAATGGGCTGCCACAACCGACACGGTCACAGCCGTCTCGTCGGGATTGGATGCGGACAGCTCCGATCCGTTTATGGTTACGATGGCCTTGTCGGCTGTGAATGAGACGGAAGCCGTCACGTCGCGGACATCCGACCAGGGGCCGCCGTCCGTGCTTTGCTGCAGCATCGCAGAAGCCACAGCGGTTCCGTTCCATTCAACGGACGCGGGGGTTACAGCCGTGACGATCCGGTAGCTGACTGTCGGCTGTGTAGCCGTAACCGTCAACGCCGCTTCGCCGGGCTCCTCGACCGGCACGCCGTCACGATACGTCATCGGCATGGACGAATTGAAACCCCACCAGGCCCGTACCGTCACGCTGCCGGCCAACAGGCCTGTCGCCTGCCCCGTCGTCGGCCCGCCCGTGACAGAGACGACGGACGCCACGGCTGGATCGGACACTTCATAGCGGGCCGTGTTGGAAATATCGCGCGGCGTGCCGACTTGCAGCGTCCGCCCGGCGTCGCAATAGGCATACAAGTACGCATGGAAGCGGTCGAAGGTCTCACCGACGGCGAGGGTCTTCGAGGCCGGCGTCACGACGACACGCCACCACAATTTGTTCCTGCCCCGGCCTTCCATGCCATCATGTTGCAGGCCGATGCTGTCACTGAGTCCCGGATCCGAAGCGGAGACGGTCAGCGTGACATCTTCATCGCCACCTTCGTTCTCGCTCTTCGGATAAACGGTCAGCGTAGCATTGCCCGAACCGCTGCGGCGGCTGACACACCAGTGTTCACCCAAATTGCCGAGCGTCCAGGCCACATTGGAAGAAACCGTCAGGGTTTTTGCAGAAGAAGATCCGGATTCCCAACAGTTCCAGCTGAGCGGTCCGCTTTCTTCAATCCGGAGATACGGAGCCTCATAGCTGGCCACGTCGAGTGTCAGCCGGGCGGTCAAGCCCGCGTAATCGGCTTCAACGTCGCCCGTCACGGCGTTTCCACTTGTATTGTGTGCCGCATAGGTCTGCATCGTGGCCTGCCAGGCCCCGACAGACGATGCCGTCAACGCCGGATCGACCGACCACGCAGCCATGTCGGAAACATCCAGCAAACCGCCGGCCCCGTAGCTTGCATCCAGCGTCCCATGGTCCAAGCGGACATGATAGGCATACAGGATGACGGACTCGTCCCAGGCCAACGACTGCGATTGTGCGCCGGCCTGCTTGACCTGGTCATAGGAATAAGCCGAAGCCGGGCCGAGCGGGCTGAGCAGCAGTTCGTAAGTGTAGTCATGGTTCTGGACCGTCACCTGCACGGCATTGCCGCTCGTCTTACCCTTGAAGGAGGCGGTTATGCGGCTTGCGCCGATGGACTGTGCGCCAAGCGTCCCGTCTGCAGCCTGCGCAGCCACGGCCGGTACGGAAGAGTTCAACGTGAATCCGGCATCCACCATGCCTGTCGTATGGTCTTCGTAGGTGACGCGCAGGCGTGCGGGATACCGGCCGCCCAGCGTCAGGACGGCGCTGCTTTGCTGCCAGGCACCGCCAGCGTCGCAGATTTCGAGTGTGAATGAGGACACGCCCCGCTCCCGGACCGTCACCGGCACGGTCGCGCTAAGGCCGCCATAACGGGCTGTCACCGAAGTGTTGCCTGGCATATCGCCAGCCGTATATCGGCCGCCTCCGTTGCAATTCAGCAGGCCGGAGGCATCGTTGTCCCACGCTGCCAGGTCCGTCACCGTCTCCGAAGAACCGTCCGTATAGGTCACGGTCGCGGTCAGCGCGACGGACGCGCCGGTATAGAGCGAAACCGTGGCAGGCGAAAGGGTCAGGGAAGCCGCCTCTTTGGCGACCACACCCCGGATGCTGGCCTGCCTTGTCCGGCCACCGAAGGTATAAGAAGCCGTATAGAGGGCCGCCGGCAATTCGATGGCGCCCTGCGTCAGGTAACTTTCATACAAATCGATGCTGGTCACGTCCAACTTCGAACACTTCATCCAGAAATAACCGTCTCTGAAGCCGTAACAGGAAGTTTCCGAAGCCAGCGGCGTGCGGCCATAAACGAATTTCGTCCGGTTCTGGATCCAACCCATGAAATAATTGGCCCGGCTGCTGCCGCCGCTGCCCACCGTCCCGGTGACACGGCTCCAGACCGTCCCGGCATCTGTCGTGACATCGACCGGCGTGTCGCTGCCTTCAAAATAAGCATACAGCTTGAATGTCAAGCGCGTTCCGGATGCGGGATCGTTGGCGGTTGTATTCGCCAGGTCGGGAACGTAGATGTAGTCCGGCACGACGGCGACATGGTCGAGCACCCGTTCGTCAAGGACTGTGAAATAGGCATAGCGGAAAGCGTCGAAGTTCCCGGACGAGATACCGCCGCTGGTCGGAAGACTGGCCGCACGGACTTTATGCGGATCATCGCCAAAGAGCGAGGCGACTGCCATATGGGTGATATAGCCGGTACCGGAGACCGAAGCCCGGGCGTCACCGGGCGTGCCGGTCGCACGGAACCGCGCCTTCCCGTCCCGGAGTCCTTCATAGCGAAGGGCCGTACCGCCCGTGGTGACCGACAGCTGCGGATGCACCAGCGGCGTCACATTGACAGAATCTTTTCCGTTGTTGTCCACCCACCAGTAGCCCAGATCCACGGATCCGCCGGAACTGAGCCGGATGCGGTCGGCCGCCTTCGACGCCGGCCAGGTCCGGAGCGTGCCGTTGTGGACGCGCACCGTGGCCGTCAAGTCTTTCGTCACTTCATTCTCCGTGTAATAGATCCGGAAGCTCCCCGTACCGCTGTGGCCGGTCCGGATAGAACGGTATTCCGGGACCGCCTTCAGCTTCTGGAAAAAATACACACTGCTGCTGCCGTAACCCTTGTTCACGCCGGCCGCTGTTCCCGTGACCGAACGGGTCTCCCAACGATAGTACGGCGCTGTGGCAGCATCGCTGCCGAGCAACTGCTCCGAACCGTCCGTATAAACCGCATACACGCGCAGGGCGAATCCGTTCGGATATCCGTTGTTGAGATTCTGCATGAGGACCGTGTCCACCGGCGTCGTATAGCGGCTGCCCCAGGAACCGGCTTCACCGGACGGGTTCTCCGAGGTATTGATTCCCGTCACGGAAGCGAACTGCAGCGCGAGATGGTCGAGCACGCGCCCTGCGCTGAGCGTCAGCGCATCGGACTTGCGGCCGTCAAGGGTACGGATATGTGCCTGGCCGCTTGCTGCGGCAGCGCCCTCCGGAAGATAAAAGTAAAGGGTTTCGGGACTCCCCTCGAGGCGGATCCACGTGGCTTCCGTATAGCCCGTTTCCGGCAGGACGGCTCCGCCACCGGTCGCTGTCAGATACACCCGGACACCGGCGTCGTAAAGGCCCTGGTCGAGCCGCAGCTGATAGGATAGTCCTTCCGGAAGCCGTACGACGGATTCGGCCGTGTAAGCCCTGGGCGACAAGCGGATACCCGATTCGCCGGCAGCGGCTCCGTGCTGGAACCGCAGGCTGCGCGAATCGCTGTACGGATCGACCTCCACTTTCCACAGCGGATCCGGATGCTGCCCGGCGTCGATGGCTTTGCGCTCGTCGCGGGCGGCATCGAGTTTGGCATCACTCAGGCGCAGGGTAACTGTATTTTCCGTGTTCCGGATGACATCGAAATTGGAACTGGCGTTCCGGCCCAGATAGAAACGGTAGCGGGCCGGAAAGGAAAGGCCGCTGCCGTCGAGGACGGTAGCCTTTCCACTGATTTCGATGAAAGAGGGATGGTCGCCGGACGCCAGGCTTGCCGGGCGCTTGCTGTCGGGGTCGGCGATGGGAAGGTCTCCGTAGCAGTTTTCCGCCGCATAGAATGTGGCGGGACCGCCCGCGTTGAGCCGCTGGACGTCGGCCGCGGAAGCGGCATCGGTCGTCGTGGCCACATCCGTTCCCCGGCTTTCCGAGAAAGCCCGTACACTGGCCGGTCCTTCAATCGTGACGGCCTCAACGGCAAAGGAATAGCGCGTCAGCGCACTTTTGTCCACCGTGATATCATAGCGGGCTACGAGCCGGGTCAGCTTCACTTCCAGCCGGCGTCCGGCGGAGAGGTCTTCCTTTGAGAAGGCAATCCCCTCGCCGGGCCAGGCCATCGGAAGCCCTGCGGCGTTCCGCATATCGAAGCCGGTGACAAACCAGGACTTCATCGCCGAAGACGGGCTCCGGCCCACCGAGAACTGGCTGCGGATATCGCCGGCATTGGCCACGGCGAACCAGTCGTAGGACCGGCCGGCCACCACTTCGATATCGCGGATATCGGCCCCGGAGGGCTGGTAATAGGCAGCCGTCAGCAGACCGGAAGCGGCATCGAACTGCAGCAAGGTCCAGTCGGACACGGCGGCATCGTCGCCACTGTAGGCACTCTTGGTCCGCAAGGCCGATTCCGTCGGTGCCACGGCAAGGGAACTGCTGATCCGGCGGACACCGCTGCGCAGGTCCCTGCCGGGCTGCAGGGGCGACAATTCGCTCCGGCAGCCCGGCAGTCCCGTCAGCAGCAGGAAGACGCCCAGCAGAATGACATATAACTTGTTCTTGTTCATAGGATTCATCAGTCATACAAAGCAAAGACTCGTTCGGTCTCCCAGTCGGAGACACGGAGATAGAGCAGGGCCTGCCGGAAATCAATCCGGATCGTATAATCCGTAAGATCAAGGGCATCTGGATCATAACCGGCTGCAAAGAGATACAATCCGACCGGACTGGTGAAACGGCGTGTATGGTCGTCCTTGTCCCAGAATTCCAGCACCAGGTCGCTGCGCCGCTGACGGGGAATCCGGACGCTGATGCGTCCGGCCCCGTCGTTTTCCTGCACCGTGTACAGGTAGGCGCCGTCGATGGCGGAAAAATCCGCGGCATCAAAGCCGCAGGTCGAACCGCGGATCACCAGGTTGTAGTTCCGGCACAGGTCGCCGCCCGCCTCGTCCGTAAAGAAAAGGGTCGAGAACTGTTTGTGCGGGCGAAGGACGCTGCGGGCTTCCTCCCCGGTGCAGTCCACCGTTTCGGTGTGGACGTAGAGCGAATCGATCTGATTGCCGGCCTCATAGGTCACCGCGGTCCCAGCGGAGAGGAATTCCCGCAGCGGCCGGTTGTGCACCAGCGAGACGACCTGGACCTGCGCCTTGTCCACGGCCACTTCTTCGATGTCGGGGCAGTCCGCCATCCGTCGGTTTTCCGTCCAGACGGGTGGCGGGGCATAGAGCGTCACGTCCACGCAGCCTTCCCAGTCAGCCGACCAGGCGGCCGAAAGGACTTCCCGATAGTCGATGTCCAGATAACAGGGACACGGGAGCCTGTCTTCCAGAACCGTGCAGCCCGTAGCGGCCAGCAGCAGAATCAGACGGAAAACCACGTTTTTCATATCGTTTCCGTATATTCCGCCCCGGGCGTCCAGGGATTGACCGACACGGAAGCCGTCAGGCTGCCCTTGCCGACCGGTTCATTCGGATCGGTCGAACCGGTAGCCCGCAGGATCAGGCGCACGTCGTACGAGGTGTTGCGCTCCAGTCCTTTGCCCTCCTTGAACAGGGTGACGGGATACCACCAGTCCGCGCCGTTGACCGTTGCCAGCACGACGAGCCGCGCCAGGGCGCCGGCAGCGGTCGTGGCGGTGTTGCCGGTATGGTCGGTCGTGACCGCGTTCGGGAAACTGTAGAAGCAGTAATCCGCATAATCTTTCCGCACGCCGCGCGCCACCGAACTGCCGTCCGCCCGGAACACCTGCGGCTGATAGGCGGCCGGATTGACCTGCGACGGCACGGAGATATAGTCGCTGCGCGTGGTCGAAGCCTGCCGGCCGGCGGCCCGGCCGCCCAGGTTCACCCATTCGGAGGCGGCACCGCCGCCACCCAGGTTCCAGGTCCCCAAAGCGTTGATCAGGAACACGCTTTTGAGCGTCACGGCACCGCCGGAGGCATAGGTGGCCGGAACCTGGTTTTCGATGGATACCAGCCGGACACGGGCCGCAAAGCGCGTCAGGGCGACGGCTGCGGTCGCCGTGCTTCCGCCGCCGACGGCCGCCGTCGCACTGCCGGCCATCACGAAACCGGCTGCATCCAGCCGGCAATCCGACAGGCGGACGACCTGCTCCTGGAGCGCCGTTTCGGAGGCGACAGAACCCAGGTCGGCCGCATTGGCAACGACATATACCTTGTAGGAACCCGCCTTCAGGTCCGAATAGGTCGTACTCCAGGGCAGGGAGCCGATACCGGACGTGACTTTTTCGTAGCGGAAAAGCGTCTCGCCCTCAAAAATAAAGATCTGCAGGTTGTTGACCGCCTTTTCATAGGCGAGTTCCGTCACGTCGGACGCTTTGGTCGAAAGGCCGTCCGCATCGGAGATGACGATGGACAGACTCCCCGCCCCCGTCTCCGAGAGCCGGTCAGCACAGGATGCGGAAAGCATCATGGCAAGCACGCAGCTTGCGATCAGGAATACCTGTTTCATGGCATCGGCTGGTTTTCCATCAGAATTCACCTGTAAATTCACCGCCGGCGCCCCAGGGATCAACCCGGATCACCACCTCGAGACTGCCGCTCTCCACCTTCTTGTTCGGATCCGTCGAGCCGGGTCCGTGGATGATGAACGAGACATCGTAGCTCTTGTTGCGCTCCAGATTCTCGATCGTCACGGGATAATACCAGCTCTGGCCGGAACCATAGGACGCCTTGAGTACAAGGCGGGCGCAGGCCGCCTCGGAGGTCGCGCCGTCGAAGTGGTCTCCGGAAGCCGTCTGCCGGTTGGGGAACGTGTAGAACGGCACATCGAAAGATTCGGTCCCGCCGTTCGCCACAGACCGCCCCAGTGCCTTGAAAGTCAGCTGTTCACAATCGGCATCAGTCGCCCGCGCAATGAAATCGGCAGCGTCGGCCGAGGTATTCTTACCTTTCTTGCGGCCGGCATAATTGACATAGCTTGAAGGATCGCCGCTTCCGGCGTAATTCCAGCTGCCCAGGCCATTTTCCAGAAAGGCACATTCCACCTTCAACTCGCCGTAAGCCAGCGGAATGGCGTTTTCCACACTCGTCAGCCGTACACGGCCCACATGGCGCCGGACGGTGATCTCGGCACGGGCCGGCGACGTGGCGCCACCGGTCACTGTCACGGAAGAAGCCGTCTGACCGGCCATGAGGAAGCCCTGGTCCACTTGATTGAGGTCGAGGGTGATGGTTTCCTGCTCGAGCGCCGCCTTCGTCTGGATCTGCGTCAGTGCCGGGGCATTGGCCACGGCCACGATGTCATAGCTGCCGGTTTTGACGCGGTCGAGCGTCCGGCTGGTCTCCGTCCCGGAGAGGGCTTCCCGCCGGTACAGCGACCCGTCGGATGAAAAGAGGAAAAGCTGGATGTCATGGAGATCCGCATCCTTGCCGGCAGGATTTACATCCGCCGCCTTGGTGTCGATACCGGCTCCGCTGTTCACGGAGATGAGCAGTGCCCCTTCGCCGGTCAGGTTCTGCGGGCCGTCGAGCTGGGTGCAGGCTGCCAGGCCCATCAGGCCTGCTGCAGCAAAAAGAATGATTCGTTTCATACGCTTGTATTGGTATAAATTGGGTAAAAGTCTTTTCAATAACGCCCCTGCAGGGAGCCGCCGGCGGACCATTCAGCCACGGTGACGGAAGCTGCCACGCCCGCATAGGAGGATACCGGATCTTCCGGATGCTCGACACCGTAGTTTGAAATGGTAAGGTCCACGACATAATGGTGGTTGCGTTCGATCCGCGGGAACGTGACCGGATAATACGTCGTCCGGCCTCCCAGCGTGGCCCGCACCACGAGCCGCGTACATCGGCTCCCCCACTTCGCGCGGTCGTGGCTGTCCGGCGATTCGTTGGGGAAAGTATAGAAACAGGGCCCGTCGGTCAGGCTGTCGGAAGCAGCCATCCGCCGGTCCAGATGCGCCTGCAGCAAGCGGGCCGGATAATCCGGCAGCGGCGGATTGTCGAGATCCATCCGGTTGTACCACAGCGCATCCGACGCCGGTGCACAGCGCGAAAGGCCCAGGTTGTTTTCGCCGGAAACATTGGTCAGGTAGATGTCCTCCACCCGGAATTCCTTCCCGGCGAGCGGGCCTGTAAAAGCCGTCCGGATGACATAGCTCACCTTTCCCACGAGACGGGACACTTCGACGGTGATCTTTTCGTCGGCCTCGATCAGATGCTTGGTCAGGGAACCGGCCATCTGGAAGTTACCGACGGCATTTTCTGCCAGACGGACCGGCCGGGCGGACAGCGTTTCCTCCGAAACCTCCGTCCGGGGCAGGTCCGTCCTGTTGGCCACCACGACAAAATCGTACAGTTCGTCGGTCAGGTAAAAGTCGAAGCGGCCCTCGGTGGATGCATAACTGTCCACGAGCGCGCCCGTCCGGCTGAACACATAAAGGACGCTTTCAGCCACCCAGCTTTCTTCAGGCGACTGACTGTCGGACGATTTCGTGGGCAGGGCGCAACCCGCCAGGGCCAGCGACACATGGCGCGCCTGGAATTCATCGGTACAAACGGCACAGGGCTCCCTGTCGCAGCCCAGGGCCGCGACAAGGAGTGCACCGGTCACAAATAAAAAACGTTTCATCGGTCAGTATCTTGTATTTCAGGATTCACGGTTGAGATCATATTTGCGGATCAGGGCGCTGATTTCCGGGTCGAGATTGCCCCGGTGCACGAAGGCGCTGTTCTGGGCACAGGCATGGAGGTAAGATTCCACGGCACTGCGTTCATCACCCACGCGGGCATACAGCAGCGCCAGCATATAATTCACTTCGGCGGTCCGGTCCAGGCGCTCGAGGATGGACAGTGCGCTCGCATTGTAGTCGAGGCAGCAGTATGCGATGGCGGTATTGAAGTCGGCATAGGGCCGCAGCAGGGTCAGCGCCTGCTGGTATTCCCGGTCCCGGATCGCCTGGACACCATTCATATACACCGTATCAAGCACCGTGGTATGGATGGTATCCTGCAGCATGTTGCGCCGGTGCAGGCGGATGTCGAAGACCACGGTACGCAACTGCGGGTAGAGTTCTTTCGACAGATAGGGATAGTAATCATCATCCCGCATGGCCAGTTCGCGCAGGTCCGGATCGGCTTCCTGCCGGCGCAGCTGATAGGCGGCTTTCTGTGCTTCGCTCAGCCAGCTGTCTTCCGCCACCAGGCGGTCGAGCAGTTCCCAGTTCTCCGGGACGGCATAACTGCTGAAACGGATCTCGGGGCGTTCGCGATGCTCCGCATCGGCCAGGGTTCCGTCGAGGGTCATGCGGATTCCCTGCGAACGGTCGAGCGAGTCGGCATAGCGCCGCATGAAGTCCGCGAAATAGCGTCCGACGCTGCGCCCGCGCCGCTGCGAGAGTTCGCCGTTGGTGCGCCAGGATCCTTCGGGGGAAGCATGGGCCGTCACCACAATGCTGTCCAGGTCGAATTCCGAATCGGCCAGGAGCGCACCCAGCGTGCCGCAGATCCGGTCGATTTCGAGCCGGTTGTCGCCCAGTTCCTGGCGGACGGCATCGTCTCCCAGCTCAAAGAGCAGGCGGGCCTCGTCCCGCAGGTCCACACGGCGGGAGACCACCTGGTCGAGATAGCGTTCCCTTCCGTCCACGAAGGCGCTCAGCGAGCTGATGTAGAAAGTCAGCGGCTCGCTCGGCGGCACGTCATAGACCCGTCTGTCCTGCTCGCAGACTTCGCCCTGCAGGCGGATGTCCACCTTCCGCAGGCGGGGGCGCGTGGCGATGGTCTGCACATAATTATAGACGAACTCCCCCGCCTCGTTGATGATCAGCGTATCAAGCCGCAGGTGGCCCTCCTGGAAAGGGGCCTTGACGTATTTGCGGAACATCTTGTCCTTGTCCCGGATCTTGCGTTCGTTGCGGCGCACCAGCAGGCCGTAGGTGTAGTAGTCGATGGCTTCACGCTCGGTAACGCCGTACACCGAAGCGAACTGCCCGTCGGTGACGATGGACGTGTCCCGGCGGAAAGCATACAGCGCCGGAATGTTGCGCTGGATGAAGACTTCCAGCTGATGACGGTCGATGAAGCGGGTCGAGTCGGTGATGATCGAGCGCAGGAAGCGCTCATACTGCTGGTAGCCGCGCAACTGGGCCTTGCGGTAGTCTTTTCCCGTAATCAGGATGTCGTCGAGCGGAACGGTCTGGCCCAGGATGTCCATGCTGGGATGGAAACGGACCTGCCAGCGGCTGTCCTGCATCGCGGCCGGGACGATGACCTGGAAAGCCAGGTCCACCCGTCCGTGCCGTTCCGCGACATGGCGGAAACGGGCCGTCACCCGCGCGGCCTGCAGGGTCTCGTTGGCCACCATCTCGCCGCTGCTGTCATCGCGCACGGCGTTCATGATGATGACCTCCCGCCCCTGGAAGTCATGGATCCTGAGGCTGTCCGGCTCCTGTCCGGCATGGGGCAGGTCCAGTTCCCGGAAGCTGTGCCCGGCCTCTGCCGGCAGGGCCAGCGAAGCGCTCAGCTGCTGCTCGTTCAGCTGCTGCGCCTTGCGCGAAGTGGTACACGATACCGCCAGCAGCAGGCACAGAAGCGCCAGCAGGGCCGGGCTTCCGGCCGCAAAGGGAAAAAAGCGTCTCATGGTGTCAGAAAATATAGATCAGGGATACTTGCGTTGCGTTGGATGGAAGGATAAACCATTTGGACACCTCCCGCACAGGCCGGCCGTCCGGGAAAGACAGCACGCGCCCGCAACGCGGACATCGATACTGCGTGTACCACGCTTTTCCGGCCCAGAGCCCCAGGCCCAGGTCGAGATTCCAATGGTCGGAGATCATCCAGCTGTAGCCGCCGGAAAGGCCCAGCCCGGCCGCTACGCCCTCCTCCGTCTTCATTTTCCGGAAAAGGCCGCCGCGGTTATACTCTTCGGCTTGCAGCCGGACGCCGCACCACCAGGATGAATAGACGTTCCAGGGCCACCAGCGCGTGGCCAGATAAGCCGTACGCGCCCGGTTCTGGAAGGGGTTCCCCTTCTCTACCGAGCCGAAATTCCAGGGATTGTAGCGGACGCCCGCGTGGAGCGAAGCGTGCCGGCCAAGCGGATAGCCGGCCTGCAGGTTGACGGTCCCCAGGTTTGCCCAGTCCAGCAGATTGGTGGAAAGGGAGAAATCCTGGGCGGTCAGGGAGACGGAAAAAAGCAGGCAGATTGCCAGAGCGATGCGATGTTTCATAAAGCCGCGAAATGTTTACGGCTGCAAAACTACAGTGCCCCCACCCACAGAAAAAAACGCGGAGAATGAACTTGGATGAAGTTTCCAGCATCTCGCAAAAGTGCCGGAAAATCCGGATTCGGCGGCTCCCGGACCGGCCCCGGGCAGCCGTTTTCCAAAAAACTGACAAAATGTCGGACGAGCGCCGATGGTATCTTTTTTGATTTTCAGCCCCGCAGAAACGAAAAATATAAAAAAAAGATAGCTATGACGAAAGGAAAAATCGGCGTGACAACGGAAAATATCTTTCCGGTCATCAAAAAATTCTTGTATTCCGACCATGATATCTTCCTGCGCGAACTCGTGGCCAATGCCGTAGATGCGACCCAGAAACTCAAAGCCCTCGCCGGAACCGGCGACTTCAAGGGCGAACTCGGCGACCTGACCATCCACGTGGACGTGGACGACAAGGCCAAGACCATCAAGATCACCGACCGGGGCATCGGCATGACCGAAGAAGAGGTGGACAAGTACATCAACCAGATCGCATTCTCCTCGGCCGGCGAGTTCCTGGAGAAATACAAGGACAAGGCCGGCAGCATCATCGGCCACTTCGGCCTGGGCTTCTACTCGGCCTTCATGGTGTCGCAGAAAGTGCGCATCGAGACCCTGTCGTATAAGGAAGGGGCCAAGGCCGTCAAGTGGGAATGCCAGGGAGAGCCCGACTTTACGATGGGTGAAAGCAAGAAGGACGACCGCGGCACGACCATTACGCTCTTCCTTGACTCGGACAGCGAAGAATTTGCCGAAGAAGCGAAAGTGGGCGCCCTGCTGAACAAATACTGCAAGTTCATGCCCGTCCCGGTCTGCATGGGCAAGCAGAAAGAGTGGAAGGACGGCAAGTATGTCGACACGGACAACATCATCAACGACACCGAGCCCCTATGGACCCGCAAGCCCAGCGAACTCAAGGACGAGGACTACCTGACCTTCTACAACAAACTCTATCCGATGCAGGAAGATCCCCTCTTCCACATCCACCTCAACGTGGATTACCCGTTCAACCTGACCGGCATCCTCTATTTCCCGAAGATCAAGGACCGTCTCGAGGTCACGCGCAACAAGATCCAGCTCTACTGCAACCAGATGTTCGTCACCGACTCGGTCGAAAACATCGTGCCGGAATTCCTGACCCTGCTGCACGGGGTCATCGACTCGCCCGACATCCCGCTGAACGTCTCGCGCAGCTACCTGCAGGAAGACGCCAACGTGAAGAAGATCTCCACCTATATCACGAAAAAGGTGGCCGACCGGCTCGAAGAGATCGCCAAGAACAAGAAGGAAGAATTCGAGGAGAAATGGGACAACCTGAAACTCTTCATCGAGTACGGCATGCTCACCGACGAGAAATTCTGCGAGCGTGCGCTCAAGTTCGCGCTGCTGAAGGACACCGAGGGCAAGTTCTACAAATACGAGGAGTACGGCGAGAAGATCAAGGAAGCCCAGACGAACAAGGACAAGAAGGTCGTCTATCTCTACTGCACCGACCCGGTGGCCCAGTATCCCCAGGTGGAGGCGGCCAAGGCGAAGGGCTACAACGTGCTGGTGTTCGACTGCCCGCTCGATGCACACTTCGTGAACCTGCTGGAAGGCAAATTGAAGGACGCCAGCTTCAAGCGCGTGGATGCCGACGCCATCGACCGGCTGGTCGAGAAGGAGGAACGCACGAAGTTCGAGATTTCAGAAGAGGACGCCAAATATGTGACCGGTGTCTTTGAGGAAATCCTCCCGAAAGAGAACAAGTATGAAGTCAAGGTGGAGAACCTGGGCGAGACGAATGTGCCGATCCTGATCACGCAGAGCGAATTCATGCGCCGTTACCGCGACATGGCGGCGCTGGGCGGCGGCATGAACTTCTACGGCGAACTGCCCGAAAGCTACAACATCACGGTCAACGCCGAGAATCCGGTGGTCCGCAAGATCATGGGAGAGACGGGCGTCAAGGCCCTTACCGCCGACAATACCCTGCTCCGCCAGGTCACGGACCTGGCCCTGCTGTCGAACGGCATGCTGAAGGGAAAGGCCCTGGCCGATTTCATCAAGCGGAGCGAGGAACTGCTCGGCTGATCACTTCGCCATCCGGACACAGAGCATCGTCAGGTCGTCGCTTGCCTCAGCACCATCCACGTGGGCAGCGACGGCCTGATTCATTATTTCGATGATGTCGCGGGCACCCTTGCGCTGATTCTCTCCGAGGATTTCCAGCATCCGCTCGTTGCCGAACTGCTCGTGCGCGGCATTCTCCGCTTCGTTGAGCCCGTCGGTATAGACAAACAGGGTATCGCCCCGGAAATCTTCCAGCGTTTCCCCTTCGAATTCGAAGCCCGCCATGATGCCGATGGCCATATTGGGTTTGCAGGGGAGGAAATGGGCCTTGCCTTTCTTGTGCCGCAAGAGGACGGGGGCGTTGTGCCCGGCATTGCAGTAGGACAGTACGCCCGTGGACAGGTCGAGGGTGCCGAAGAACATGGTGACAAAGATCATCTGCGCATTGTCTTCCGCAGCGATGTCGTTGATCTGCCGCGCGATGTCGGCCGGCGGCAGGCCCTGCTTGGCCAGGATCCGGAACATCGATTGGGCAACCGCCATCATCAGGCTGGCGGGAATCCCCTTGCCGCTCACGTCTCCGATGCAGAAATACAGTTTTTCGTCTTCAATGAAGAAGTCGTAGAGGTCGCCGCCCACTTCACGGGCCGGCGTCATCAGGGCATAGAGGTCGATATCTTCGCGTTCGGGGAAGGTGTGCGGGACCATGGCCATCTGGATGCCGCGGGCAATCTGCAGCTCCCGGTCAAGCCGTTCCCGGGCAGCCGTCGCCTTGGTCAGTTCGTCGATCTGCCGGACCAGGGACGACTGCATGTCGCGAAACGACTGGTTCAGGACGCCGATCTCGTCGTAACGGTCCGTCTCGGGCAGGACTTTCTCGAGATTGCCGGAAGCGATGGATTCCGCCTGCACGGCCAGGGTCCTGAGCGGCAAAAGCTGGCGGTGGATCAGCCAGGCGGCCAGCAGCATCAGCAGCAGCAAGCCCATCAGCACGATGATGACGACCGTGCGGTGCAGCATATCGAGCGGGCCGAAGATGTCGCTGTCCGGGCAGATGATGGCCAAGCTCCAGTCGATGTTGGGCAGCGATTTGTAGAACACATAGTTCTTCTCGCCACCGAGTTTCATCTCCATCATCCCCTGCTTCCGCTCGCGCATGGCCCGGCCCAGTTCATAGGCCTCCGGATCGGGATGATCCAGCCCTTCGGTAAAGATCGTCTGGAAGAATAGCTTCTGCGGATCGGGATGGACCAGATAGGTCCCGCCACGGCCGACCAGAATACAATAGGCATTGGGATAGGGCCGGACGGCGGAAATCGTCTCGGAAAGCCACTGGAGCGACACGTCGAGCGAGAAGGAACCGACAAAGACGCTGTCGGCCGTGAAAACCGGTTTGCAGTAGGAGACGATCATGCCGGTATCCATCACCTTGTCGTCGGTCTCTTCGAGATCGTTGTAGGGCTCCGTCCAGCAAGGCTTCTGCAACAGCCTGGGCATCAGGTACCAATCCAAGTAAAAATACTGGTAGCTGTCATCGCCTTCCTGCTTCCAGAGCACGGTGTCATCCGGTCCCCGATAGGAAAAAATGGAGTAGTACCGGCCTTTTTCCGGATAGAAATACGGCTCGAACGAGACGGAACAGCTGTTGAGGATCGCGTTGTTCCGCACGATCTCGTTGGAGTATTCCCGCATTTTGTCGGGATCGGTGATATCGCGGAGGATGAGCCACTCGAGATTGTCGGCGGCAATCTCCACGTCTTCGAGAATGCCGTTCACGCGCAGGACCGTGTTGTCCAGCACCTGCTCGGCGCGGCCTTCCGCCTCCTGGCGGGCGCCCTTGCGCGTCTGGGTGAAGACGTAATCCAGTGCTGCCAGCATCAGGATTCCGAACAGCAGGACCAGCAGGACACTCAGGCGGGAAGAGAGCGAGCGTCGCACGAAATCCGGGGCGGAGAGCTTCAGTTTCACGGCAGTATCTCCTCTATCTTGATCGGGCGTTTCAGCATCCCGTTGCGGTACATCAGGTCGGAAGCCTGATCGACCATGGCCGGAACCAGGCGGAATTCAGGCCGCCCGCTCTTCTGGTCAAGCTGCAGGCGCAGGACTTCGTCGAGCATTTTTTTCTGCAGGATCCGGTTCGTGGCCATGTTGCTCCGCATGACATAGGTCATCACGATGTCGAGCGCTTCTTCGGGATTTTCCCGGACCCACTCCCAGCCCCGGCGGCTGGCCCGGGCGAAGCGCTGGGCGCGGTCCGGGTCTTTCCGGTAAGCGGAACGGCTCATGTAGATGCCGTCCTCCTGGATATTGAAACCGTGCTCGCTGAAGCGGTAAACACTGTTTTCCGAAGGAATCAGGTCTGTCTGGAGCAGCTGGTAATATTCGTTGTAGGACATCGCCAGCGTGGCGTCCACCGCGCCGACGACATAGAGATTGATGATCTCGGCCGCCTGGATCCATTCGTATTCCAGATTCAGCTCGGCCGACATGCATTCGGCAATCTGGGCGAAGCCGGCCCGCCAGGTGGCCACCCGGGCACCGGTAAGGGTCAGCGGACTGACATCCGTGCGCGAAACCAGGACCAGCCCGTTGTTCATCGAAGTCTGCAGGATGTGGACCAGTTCGATGCCGCTGTCGACCAGTTCGAGCGCCTGGACCAGCTGCAGGGTCGTGGCATCGCTCTGATTTCCGATAATCCGGTCCATTGCGGAACTGGTGGAAGACGGATGCACGATCTTCACGTCAAGCCCCTCTTCGCGGTAGAAGCCCTTTTCCAGGGCCGCATAGTAGCCGGCGAACTGGGCTTGCGGCGTCCACTGCGGGGTAAAGACGAAAGGCTTCAGGCTCTCCTGCCCCGAAAGCGGGAAGAAGGCCAGCAGCAGGAGCAGCGTCAGGCAGAAGGGAAGCGCTCTTTTCATAATAATCGGCAAGTTACAAAAAAAAGGATTCATCCGTTTTTTTGTATCTTTGTCATCATAGAATCAAAAAACATGGCGAATACCCCTACCCCCCATATCGGAGCCCAATACGGCCAGATCGCCCCGACCGTGCTGATGGCCGGCGATCCGCTCCGTGCCAAATTCATGGCTGAAAACTATCTGAAAGACCCTGTCCTGTTCAACAACGTCCGCGGGATGCTGGGCTATACCGGCAGCTTTGACGGGAAGCCCGTCAGCGTGATGGGCCACGGCATGGGCATCCCCTCGATCGGCATCTACTCCTATGAACTGTTCAATTTCTACGGGGTGGAGGCCATCATCCGGGTCGGATCGGCCGGGGCCAACGACCCCGAGCTGAAACTGGGGGACATCGTCATCGCCCAGGGCGCCTGCACCGATTCGAACTACGGTGCCCAGTTCGGCCTGCCCGGCAGTTTCGCGCCGATCGCCGATTTCACCCTGCTGCGCAAAGCCGTCGAATGCTGCGAGAGGCGCGGACTCCGTTTCAAGGTGGGCAACATCCTCTCGTCCGATACGTTCTACTCCGACAATCCCCAGTCGGAGAGCTGGCGGAAGATGGGCGTGCTGGCCGTGGAAATGGAAGCGGCCGCCCTCTATATGAACGCAGCACGCGCCGGACGGCGCGCGCTGACGATCTGCACGATTTCCGACCACCTGCTCACCGGTGAGGTGCTGGACGCCGAAGCGCGCCGCACGACATTCACCGGCATGATGGAGGTGGCGCTCTCGCTTATCTGACGATAAAACGGTACTTGCCGGAAGGCAGCTGGTAACAGCCGGCCGCTCCCGTATCGGAAGCCTTGGCATACGCGGCTCCCAGGACGACCTCCACGCCGCTGGCGTCCTCCATGGGAAGCTGCAGCTCGGCCGTCGTATTGGCGGGCACGGTAAAGTCGAACTGCACCGAACCGTCGTCGAGGATCTCCCACGCACTTTCAATCCGTCCGTAAACGGAATCATAGTGGCCCCGCACGAAGGAGAACGAACCACCTACCCGCGGTGAAAGGGTGAAACTGTGGTAGGCCGGATCGTCTTCCACGGGCTGGATGCCCAGCATATAGGAGAACATCCATTCCTCGATGGCGCCGAAGGCATAGTGGTTGAAGGAATTCATCTCCACCGGGCCGAAACCCCGTTTGATGGTATAGGAATTCCAGCGTTCCCACATGGTCGTGGCGCCCTGGAGCACCGGGTACAGCCAGGACGGATAGGCCCGCTGCTCAAACAGCTTGTAGGCCACGGCATCATAGCCGTTGCGCGAGAGGACGAGATTCAGATACGGGGTACCGATGAAACCGGTGGTCAGGGTATAGCCGTGCTCCGCCAGGTTGCCCACCAGATTCTGGATGGCCAGCGCCTTGTGCGCCGGGTCGAAGAGGTCGGTCTGCAGCGGCACGACATACGAAGTCTGGGTATTGGCCTTGAAACTGGCATCCGATCCGCCGGCGATCCATTCGTTGTAGGGCGGCACGTGGCGGGATTCCTTCGTGATGCCGTCAGGGCCCACGAATTCCCGGTTGAAGGCCGTCTTGATGCGTTCATAGAGCGCCTGCCAGCGCGCCGCATCGGCATAGCGGCCGAGGGCCGTAGCCATCTTTTCCATCAGCATCGCATCGTAGGCATAGTAAGCCGTATTGGTGAGCGGCGAATTGGTGTGCTCCAGCGCCACCCAGTCGCCATAGCCGCTGCCGGGCTGGATATCCCCCACCGCCCGCTGCTGCAGATAGTCCATGTAGGCGCACATCGAAGCATAGTGTCCGCGGAGGAATTCCGTATCGCCGTACTGCAGGTACAGTTGCCAGGGGATGATGATGCCGGCTTCCATCCAGCCCATCGAGCCCCCGCCCTTGTCCGATCCGTACGGCGGACGGCCCACCTTCGGCACAAAGTCGCAGTAGCTTCCGTCCTCGCCCTGGATGTCGCGCAGGGAGTGGAACCAGCGCGTGAAGAACGGATTCACATTCATATTGTAGGATGCCGCGCGGACGAACACCTGCGCATCGCCCATCCAGCCCATCCGTTCGTCGCGCTGCGGGCAGTCGGTCGGGATGGAGAGGAAATTGCCGCGCTGGCCCCAGATGATATTCTGGTAGAGGCGGTTGACATCGGCGTCAGAGGTCTCGAAGCCACTCAGCAGTTCGCCCACCGAATGGAGCACCACGCCCTCGACCGCTTCCAGGGGAAGCGCCTTGTCCAGCCCGTGGATCTCGATGTAGCGATAGCCGTGGAAAGTGAAATGCGGCTGGAACACTTCCGCGCCGCCGCCGCGCAGGATATAATGGTCGGTGGACAGGGCGCCGCGGTAGTTCTCGGTATAGACCAGTCCCCGCCGCTGGGCATAGACCGCCGAATCCAGGGGCGGCAGCGGATCTTCCGGCACTTCGGTGGGATAGATCATCTCGCCGTAGCGGAACGTAATCTCGCGGCCCCGCTCGCCGTTGAGCCGGATGCGCGGCACGCCCACCATGTTCTGGCCCATGTCATAGACAAATACGCCCGGACGGGGCTCGGACACGGCCACGGCCTTGAGCACTTCCTGGGAACGGACGGGAGAACCGATATAGTACTGGATCTTCACGCTGTCGGCTGGCGCGGTCACTTCGCGGGCGGGGATCCAGTCCTCGTCGTGGAAACGGGGCTGGCTCCATCCGTCAAGCTCCCGGCGGGCGTCGTAGTCTTCGCCGTTCTGGAAACTGTCGCTGAGGATGGGGCCCTTGTTGCAGGCCAGCCAGGAAGCATCGGAGACGATCGTCTCCTGACTGCCGTCGGTATAGGTCAGCACGATCTTGGCCAGCAGGGACAGTTCGGTGCCGAACTGGTCCTGCCAGGCGGTGGCATAGCCCGTGAAATCGCTGTACCAGCCTGCGCCCAGACAGGCGCCGATCGCATTGAGGCCCTTGTGCAGCAGCGGCGTTATGTCGTAGGTGTTGTAGAGGATCCGATAGCGATAGTCGGTCGAACCGGGATTGAACCAGTCGTCGCCCAGACGCTTTCCGTTAATCTGGTATTCGTAGATGCCGCGCGCCGTCGTATAGAGGCGGGCGGAGGCCAGGGATTTCCCGACATTGAACGTCCGGCGCAGCATCGGAGCGCCGCTCTCCTCGGCCGGGGAAACGACCAGCGGCCGGGCGTCCGTCACTTCATACGAAGCGTCGCTATGGTATAGCGTGCTGTCCCACACATCTTCCGTGACGGTGAGATTCGAAAAGACGGCTTTGCCGCCGGGCGTCTTCTGGGAGAATGCCAGCTGGTGGAAGCGGCAGTCGGGCTTCCACACCGCTTCGGGATACGGCCGGATCGAGACCGGCTCCTTGTTGAGGGGCGTTCCGTCGGCCATCAGCCAGACCTTGTATCCTTTTGCGTAGTCGTGGGCCACGACGCGGACGGCCATGTGGGCCGGAAGTTTCGGGAGGGCGACTTCATAATCTTTCGTCTCCGTCCCTTCCGTGACATGGGAAAGCGTCAGTCCGGAAGCATTCATGCACAGCCGGACATAATTGTCGTCATCCTTCCGGCCGAAATCGAAGACAGGCGCGGGATCCGTGCCGCTGGCCTGCAGGTCGAAATCGATGCGGTACTGCGAGCGGTATTTCGAGAAATGCGGCTGTCCGCCAGAAATCCATTTCGCCCCGGACCAGCCGCTGTCCATCAGGCCGGTTTCGAAGCAGGAAGTTGCCTTGGCGGAATCCGACGCAGCGTTCCAGACCGTCACAGTCCAGTTGTAGCGCGTGCAGGGTTTGAGGGGCGTTCCCTGATACACCACGCCCACCGAGACCTCGGACGGATTCGGTTCGGAAGTCCAGACCGGCGCACCGCCGGTGGCTTCCTCCACAACGATCCGGTAAGCCGCCTGGCGCTGGTCGTAGCGTTCGCTTTCCATTTTCCAGCTGAAGCGCGGCGTTGGCGTATCGATGCCCAGCGGGGCTGTCATATAATCGACTTGCAGGTCCGTCACCGAGAAAGGAGCTTCCGGTACGTGTTTGCATGAGAATAGCAGAGAGGCTGCCGCAACAACCAATAAGAATCGTTTCATGGCGTCAATCAATTTATTCGCTCATCCGCTGCACCTGCTCGAGCACCCGAAGGAAATTGCCGCCGGCAATGTGGCGGATCTCATAGTCGGAGTAGCCGCGCTTGCGCAGTTCGATGATGACTTTCTGCATCTTGCTGATGTCTTCGAGACCGTCGGGACAGGCTTCGATGCCATCGAAGTCGCTGCCCAGACCCACATGTTTGACACCGACCAGCCGGACGACATGGTCGATGTGGTCGACGATCTTCTTGTAGGACGGACGCGGCACGGCCTTGAGCGCATCGATGGCCGCCTGCATCCGCTGCTGGCGCGCCGGATCGGCAGGGTCTTCCAGCCAGGCATCCTGGGCCGCCTCCTGCTCGTCGATCAGGTCCGAGGCTTTCGCCGCATAGGACTTGTCAAGGAAAGAGGGGTAGAAATTGATCTGGATCACACCGCCCTTTTCGGCCAGGGCCACGATCATCTCGTCGGTCATGTTGCGGGGATGGTCGCTCAGGGCCCGGCAGCAGGAGTGGGTCGCCACCACGGGAGCCTTCGAATATTTCAGCACGTCCCAGAACGAATCGTCGGAGATATGCGACACGTCGATCAGCATCCCCAGCCGGTTCATCTCCGCAACCACTTCGCGGCCGAAGGGGCTCAGGCCGCCCCAGCGCGGCTCGGGCGAGGTGCAGGAGTCGCAGATCTCGTTGCTGCGGGCGTGCGTCAGGGTCATATAGGTGATACCCATGCGGTTGAACATCCGCAGAAGGGAAAGGTCCTTCTGGATCGGAGCGCCGTTCTCCATGCCCATAAAAACGGAAATCAGGCCGTTACGGGCATTGCGGCGGGCTTGCGCGGGCGTCGTGGTCAGGGCCGCCTTGTCGGGGTTCTGCTCCACGATGTCATAGACCTTGGCGACCAGTTCGAGCGCCCGGCTGGTCGCCCGGTCGGGCGAAAGGGCGTTCGACGTGTAGATGGCGAAGAAGGAGCCGTTGACGCCCCCCTTCTTCATCCGCGGGAAATCGACATGGGTTATCGGGAAACGGCCGGGGGTGCAACCCTGTTCAACCCGCCGGCCGAAATCGGCTCCCTTGGCCAGCATCAGCGGCGCATCACAGTGGGAATCAAGCAGGAACATCATAAGCCGGCCCCCACTACTTTTCGTGTTTGATGGAAGAGGCGCCCGTCACTTTGTCGGCCCGGATCTTCAGGTTCTCCTCATCTCCGTAGTAACGGCACTTGGAGGCGCCGGACAGTTCCACGGTCAGTTCACGCGAAGGGCGGACCTCGGCATTGGAAGCGCCGGAAGCGACGACGGAGATGTCCTCCACGTCAAATTCGGAAGCCTGGACGCGGGAAGCGCCTTTGACCTTGACATCGAATTCCGAGGATTCACCGGAGACGTCCAGGCGGGAAGCGCCGGCAAGTTCGGCGTCCACGTCACCCGAACGCAGGCTCATCACGGCCTTGGAGGCACCGGCCAGCTTGATGACCACCTCGGGGGCCTTCAGGTTGAGATTGGTGATTTCGCTGCCGCCTTTCAGGTCGATGGTAACCTTCTCCATCGCATTGGTGAACTGGTCGTTGCTGATCAGTTTCGAAGCGCCGGACATCTCGATATAGGTCAGGTCGGGCATCGAGATCACGGCCTGGGCCACCTTGCTGCGGTTTTTCTGTTTGAGGCGGAACGGAAGCCGGGTGAAATTGAGTTCCAGCACGCCGCCGCGGTTCTTGACCAGCAGGAAGGGCAGGAATTCCTCGGAAATCTCGATTTCCACCTTGTAATCTTTGGAATGTTCGAGGACGACCTCGAAAGCACTGGTGACACGGATACCGGTGAAATCATCGATATCGTAAGATTTCTTGACAGTACGCGCATCCGCCATCAGGAAACTGAGCAGGAATGCGGCAAGGACGACACAGGTTCTTTTCATATCGCTTCTGTTTTATTGGATTCTTGGTTTTGTTTCGGCTTGAACGATAAAAGTACGGAATAATTCCGACTTCTGCAAAAATTATGACATTCTTTGCCGCACGGCTTCGAACATCACCAGGGCCGCGGCGACCGACACGTTGAGGGAACCGGTCTGCCCGGACATCGGGATGCGTGCGCCGACCGTGCAGAGGCTCAGCACCGGTTCGGAGATTCCGGAGCCTTCGGAGCCCATCACGATGACGCTGGCCTTGCGGAAATTGACGTCGTACATCGCATCTTCCGCCTTTTCGCTGGCCGCCACGATCTGGAAATCGGAATCGCGGAAGTAATACAGGGCCGTCCTGAGGTTCGGGACCCGGGCGGTCGGGATGCGCAGCAGCGCGCCGGCCGACGTCTTCACGGCGTCGGCGTTGATGGCAGCACTCCCCCGCTCCGGCACGACGATGCCGTCGACCCCGGCACACTCGGCGCTGCGGGCGATGGCGCCCAGGTTGCGCACGTCGCTGATGCCGTCGAGCAGCAGGAAGATGGGGTTGGCCTTGCGGGAAAGGGCGCCTTCGACCATTTCCTCGAACGACACGTAGTCGATCTGGGCCAGATAGGCGACCACGCCCTGGTGGGCACCCTTGACGATCCGGTTCATTTTCTCGCCCGGTACGAACTGGTACGGGATGCCGCGTTGCGTCACCTCGTCGAGCAACGCCCGGAACTGCTCTCCTTCCAGCCCTTTCCGGAAAAGGATCCGTTCAAACTTGCGGCCCTGCCGCACCGCATCCGTCACGGGATGCATGCCATACAGATAATATTGGTTGTCGTTTTCCATCGCATTCGTTCTCGTCCTACAAAGATAATCATTTCCGCAGGATTTCCAACGGGGCTGTTGCACGGATTTTTTTTCTATCTTTGCTTGCGATGAAACCGATTCCAATCTCCCTCAGCGATTACGTCCTTTCCGGCGGCGGCGCCAACGGGGACAGTTACGACCACAAAAGCGACGCCTCGATTATGCTCAAACTCTACCACCCGGGCAAGATCCAGCAGCCGCTGGACGAGATGCGGATGGCCCGAAAGGTCTTCGACCTGGGCATCCCCAGCCCGGAGCCCGGCGACTACGTGGTCACGGAGGACGGCCGCTACGGCATCCGATTCAAGCGCATCGCCGGCAAGAAGTCTTATTCCCGTGCGACGGCCGACGAGCCGGAAAAGGTGGCATTCTTCGCCGCAGAGTTCGCTCAAATGTGCCTGCAACTCCACGCAACGCACGTCGATCCGGCCGTTTTTGAGTCTGTCAAGGAACGCTACTACCGCCTGCTGACGGAGAATCCCTTCTTCACCACAAAGGAAAAGGACAGGATCGGCCGTTTCATCGCCGACACGCCCGACGAGGACACCGCCATCCACGGCGACCTTCAGTACAGCAATGCCATTTTCGTGGGCAACAAGCGCTATTTTATCGACCTGGGAGACTTCTGCTGGGGCAACCACCTCTTCGACGTGGCGATGGTGTACCTCTGCTGCTGCCTGAGCAAGGAAGCCTTCATCCTGGAAACCTTCCATATGCCCAAAGCCCTTTCCACGCGCTTCTGGCAGGAATTCGCGCCGGCCTATTTCGGCGCCGACCGCCCCCTGAAAGACATCGAGGCGCAGCTCCGCCCCTACGCCGGCCTGAAAACCCTCATCATCGAGCGCAATATGAACTGCCCGATGCCCGAATTCCGCGCCGCCCTCGCGTCGGTGCTGCGGTAGCGGCTACAGGCTGGCCCACTCGTCCATTCTGGCGTCGAGGTCGCGTTTGAGTTCGAGGTACTGGCGGGTGAGGTCCATGATGTCGGTATCGGGCGCAGGGGCCGAAAGGACTTTTTCGATGTCGGCCATCTTCGCTTCCAGGTCGGCGATCTGCTTTTCGAGCTGGTTCTGGCGGTTCTTGGCGCGTTTTTCTTCGCGGGACTGCTGCTTTTGCTGCTGGTAATCGACCTTTTGCCTTGGCTGCTCCGGTTTGCCAGCGCGCGGCAGAACCTTTTCCGGATCAGCGGGGGCGCTTGACCCGGAAAGAACCTGCCGCTCCACCAGGCCAGCCCGCGCCGGAGCACCCGCAGGTGCAGATTTCGCCTCGATGTCGCGGAAGGATTCGGCTTTCTTGTGGCGGAGGAAGTCGTCCACGCCGCCCAGATGTTCCTTCACCTTGCCGTCGATGAATTCATAGACCTTGTCCACCAGGCCGTTGAGGAAATCGCGGTCGTGCGAGACCACGATGATCGTGCCGTCGTAAGCCTGCAGGGCCTGCTTGAGGATGTCCTTCGAGCGGATATCCATGTGGTTGGTCGGCTCGTCAAGGGCCAGGAGATTGTGGGCCTTGAGCATCAGGCGGGCCATCGCCAGGCGGGAGCGTTCGCCGCCGCTGAGCACGGCCACCTTCTTGTCGATGTCGTCGCCCTTGAAGAGGAATGCCGCCAGGATATCGCGCAGTTTGGTACGGATATCCCCCACCGCAATCCGGTCGAGCGTGTCATAGACCGTGGCCTTCTTGTCGAGGACATCTTCCTGATTCTGGGCGTAATAACCGATATCGACATTGTAGCCGACCTTCGCCTCGCCCGAGAAGGGTTCCAGTTCGCCCATCAGCACGCGCATCATCGTGGTCTTTCCTTCGCCGTTTCGGCCCACGAAGGCCACTTTCTCGCCGCGCTTGACGATGAGATTGGCCCCTTGCAGGACTGTTTTCTGCGGATAGCCGATGACAGCGTCCTTCACTTCGAAGGCGACGTCGCCGCTGCGCGGCGCCGGCGGGAACTTCACGTGGATGGCCGACAGGTCCTCGTCGTCGATCTCGATGCGCTCGATGCGCTCAAGCTGCTTGACGCGCGACTGCACCTGATTGCTCTTGGTCGGCTTGTAGCGGAATTTCTCGATGAATTCTTCGGTCTTCTCGATCATCCGCTGCTGATTGGCATAGGCGGCCTTCTGCTGGGCGATACGCTCCTTGCGGAGTTCTACATATTGTGAATAAGGCACCTTGTAGTCGTAGAGATGCCCCAGCATCACTTCCACGGTGCGGTTGGTACAGTTGTCCAGGAAACGGCGGTCGTGCGAGATCAGCACGAGCGCGCCGGTAAAACTCCCCTTCAGGTAATCTTCCAGCCACTGGATAGATTCGATGTCCAGGTGGTTGGTCGGCTCGTCGAGCAGCAGCACGTCGGGATGGCGGAGCAGGATCTTCGCCAGTTCGATGCGCATGTTCCAGCCCTGGGAGAAGGTTTCGGTCTTGCGGCCGAACTCCGCTTTCTTGAAGCCCAGGCCCAGCAGCGTCTTCTCGACCGATTCTTCCGGCGCCTCGCTCTGCGCGAGGACAAGCTGGTCATTTACGTCGTTGAGCTCGACGATCAGCTTATGATAAGCATTTGATTCATAGTCAGTCCTGCTCGCCAACTCAAGTGATATTTCATCTACCCGGCGGTTCAGGCGATCCAATTCGTCATAGACGGTCATCACCTCTTCAAGGACCGTCCGGCCGCGGTGATGCTCCATGATCTGGGGCAGATAGCCGATACGCTGGTCGAGCGTACGCGTAATCTTGCCGGAAGTGGGGCTCTGGAGCTCCATGATCAGTTTGAGCATGGTGCTCTTCCCCGCCCCGTTCTTGCCGACCAGGCCGATCCGGTCGCGGTCGCCGATATGCAGGCTCACTTCATCGAGCAGGGTAAAACCGCCATACGAAACCGTGATGGCATCCAGGGAAATCATTGCGCAGCCTCCTCTTTTTTATCCTCAAGTTCTTCTTCAGATTCTTCTTGTTCCGGCTTGCAAACCAAGATACTGATACCATAAAGCAACCCCAGCGGGATGGCGGCTATCAGCATCGAGAACGGATCGGCCGGCGTGATGACGGCCGCCAGGACGGCAATGATGAGCACCGCCCATTTCCAGCCGCCGACCAGCGTCTGGCGCGTCAGCAGCCCGATCTGGGAGAGCGCGGCAACGAGCGTGGGAATCTCGAAGACGATGCCGAAAAGCAGCACGGTGGAATTGACCGTCGAAATATAGGAATTCAGGGAAATCGTATTGATCACCGCTTCGCTCACCTTGTATCCGTCGAAGAAATTGACCATCAGCGGCAGGATGACGCAGTAGCCCACGGCGATGCCGAAATAGAAGAGGAAGGAGGCGAAAAGGAAGGCCCGCCGCGTAGCCCGTTTCTCGTTCTGATAGAGCGCCGGCGCGATGAAGCGCCAGATTTCAAACAGGATATAGGGGCAGCACAAGATGATGGCACACATGAACGTCACGCGCATGTGGACCATGAACTGGGTGGAAAGCTCGATGTTGACCAGCTGCAGGCCGGTCTGCATCCCGAACCAGCGGTAAAAGAAGAAATCCGTACGAGTCGGTGCCAGGATCAGCTTGTCAAAAAGGAAATCCTTGAAGAAAAACAGCACGACGAAAGCCGCGACCAGGGCGATGATGATTCGAAACAGCCCCTGCCGCAACGCTTCCAGGTGGTCCCAGAAGCTCATGTCTTTCCCGCCTTCAGGACGTTCCGCTTCCTTTTCAGCCACGTCCGCTACTTCTCGGCGTTATCGACCTTCTTCTCTTCCTTCTTGGGTTCGTCATCCTTGACAATCTCAGCGCGGATTTCCTGGATGTCCTTCTCGGCATCCTTCATTCCGGCCTTGAAGGTCTTGACACCCTTGCCCAGCCCGTGCATCAACTCGGGAATCTTCTTGCCGCCGAAGAGCAGCAGAATCACCAGGCCGATGATCACCCACTGCCAGGGACCGATGACACCTAACGGAAGAATTACTGCAAATAAACCAGTCATAACTTTTATTGTTAATGAGTTACTATTTCTTAAAAGCAGCCAGCCGCTCCTGCAGGTTGGCAATCTTTGTCGTCGCATCCGCCTGTTTCTGGCGCTCGCGGTCCACGATCGCAGCCGGGGCGGAATTCACGAATTTCTCGTTCGAAAGCTTGGCATTGACCCCGCGCAGGAAACCTTCGTAGCGCTGGATCTCGGCCTCGATCTTGGCGATCTCGGCCGCCACGTCGATCATGCCGTCGAGCGGAACGTTGAATTCGGTGGTACCCACCATGAAGACTTCGCCCGAACCGGAGAAGCCGTCCACGGCTTCGATACCCGAGACGAACGCCATCTTGCGGACCACGGCCTCCATCGAGGCGGGGAAGGCCCCCTTGACCTGGAGTTTCAACGGCTCTTTCGGCGCGATGCCGCGGGCCTGGCGCAGGGAGCGGACCCCCACGACCACGTCGCAGGCCGTTGCGAAATCGGCGACCAGCCCCTCGTCGAAGGCGCCGCCGGTGGGCATCGGCTGGAACATGATCGTCTCGTCGGCGCCGCGCTCCTCGAGTGCGTGCCAGAGTTCTTCGGTGATGAAAGGCATCACCGGGTGCAGCATCCGCAGCAGCGCATCGAAGAATTCGAGCGTGGCGGTATAGGTCGCCCGGTCGAGCGGCTGCTGGACGCCGTCCACGAAAGCCGGCTTGACCAGCTCGAGATACCAGGAGCAGAAGTCGTCCCAGAAGCATTTGTAGGTGCCCATCACGGCATCGTTGATGCGGAAATTCTCGTAGTCGCGGTGCGCTTGGGATGCGGTCTGGTCCAGTTTCGCCCGGAACCAGGCCACTGCCACGCGGTTTTCCTCGCTCTGCGGCACATCGGCCACCGTCCAGCCTTTCACGAGCCGGAAGGCATTCCAGATCTTGTTGCTGAAATTGCGCCCCTGCTCGACCTGCGTCTCGTCGAAGAGAATGTCGTTGCCGGCCGAGGTGCAGAGCAGGATGCCCAGACGGACGCCGTCGGCGCCGTATTTCTCGATCAGGCCGATCGGGTCGGGCGAGTTGCCCAGCTGTTTGCTCATCTTGCGGCCGAGCTTGTCGCGCACGATACCCGTGAAATAGACGTTGCGGAACGGGACGTCGTGCATGTATTCCTCGCCGGCCATGATCATGCGGGCCACCCAGAAGAAGATGATGTCGGGACCCGTGACCAGGTCGGAGGTCGGATAGTAATAGCGGATCTCGGGATTGCCGGGATTGCGGATGCCGTCGAAGAGCGAGATGGGCCACAGCCAGCTGGAGAACCAGGTGTCGAGGGCATCCTCGTCGTGCCGGAGGTCCTCCGCCTTGAGCTGTTCGTATCCGGCGATCCGGTGCGCCTTCTCGAGCGCTTCTTCCGGCGACATCGCCACGACGAAACGCTCCTCCTCCCCTTCCGCGGGCGGGAGATAGTAGGCCGGGATGCGGTGTCCCCACCAGAGCTGGCGGCTGATGCACCAGTCGTCGATGTTCTCGAGCCACTGGCGGTAGGTGCCCACATATTTCTCGGGATGGAATTTGATCTGTCCGTCCAGGACGGGCTTGAGCGCGATTTCGGCCAGGTGCGGCATCTTGAGATACCACTGCTTGCACAGGCGCGGCTCCACGGCCGTGTCCTGGTTGCGCTCCGAATAGCCCACCTTGTTCACATAGTCCTCCACTTTCTCCATCAGGCCGGCGGCTTCCAGGTCCTTGGCGATCCGCTTGCGGACCACGTTGCGGTCGAGGCCGACATAGAGCGGCGACTGATTGCTGATGGTGCCGTCGGGGTTGAAGATATCGATGGTCTCTAGGTTATGGGTCTTGCCGAGGTTGTAGTCGTTCACGTCGTGGGCGGGGGTCACCTTCAGGCAGCCCGTACCGAACTCGATGTCCACGTAGCGGTCTTCGATCACGGGAATCACGCGGTTCACCAGCGGGACGATGACCTTGTGGCCGCGGAGCCACTGGTTCTTCGGATCCTTGGGGTTGATGCACATGGCGGTATCGCCCATGATGGTCTCGGGGCGCGTGGTGGCTACCACGGCGTAGTAGCGGCCCTCTTCGTCCCGGTGCAGGACCTCGCCTTCTTCACCGGTGGGCTTCACGGCAGCCTGGTCGGCCACGTAATATCTCAGGTAGTAGAGTTTCGAATGTTCTTCCTTATAGACCACCTCGATGTTCGAAAGGGCCGTCTGGGCCTTGGGATCCCAGTTGACCATACGCAGGCCGCGGTAGATGAGGCCCTTGTCATAGAGGTCGCAGAAGACGCGCAGCACGCTTTCCGAGCGGATGTCATCCATCGTGAAGGAGGTGCGGTCCCAGTCGCAGCTGGCGCCCAGGCGCCGCAACTGCTTGAGGATGATGCCGCCGTGCTCGCGGGTCCAGTCCCAGGCGTAGCCCAGGAACTCCTCACGGGAAAGGTCCTGCTTGCGGATGCCCTTTTCGGCCAGGCGTCCCACCACCTTGGCTTCCGTGGCGATGGAAGCGTGGTCGGTGCCGGGCACCCAGAGGGCGTTCTTGCCCAGCATCCGGGCGCGACGGATGAGCACGTCCTGGAGGGTGTTGTTCATCATGTGCCCCATGTGGAGCACACCCGTCACGTTCGGCGGCGGGATGACGATGGTATAAGGTTCGCGGCCGTCCGGCTCGGAATGAAAGAATTTATGCGCCTGCCACCAGGCGTACCATTTGTCCTCTGTCTGCGAGGGATCGTATTTAGCTGAGATTTCCATATTCATTTGTTCATCTTGCAAAATTAATCTTTTTCCTGAAATAATCTTATCTTTGTACGTTTCTAACACAGATTCCGTCATGCAAAACAGGATTAATCTCGTCATTTTCGCCTCCACGCTCCACGAAAGCGCCAGTGTCATCGGCTCCCGGGCCGAGCTTTTCGAAGGCATCCGCCGCTTCGCCCAGCTGGAGATCACCTACCCTTCCATGCTTCCGGCAAGCCGCACCGCCATCGACGGCATCATCGACGGGGCGCCCCACAACGGCTGCGAACTGCCTGATGACGCCCACGAGAAAACGCTGCTGTTCATTGCCACGGGCGGAACGGAAGAGATGGTCAAGGATTATGTCGGGATCTTTCCCCGCCCCGTCCTGCTGCTGAGCGACGGCCTGCACAATTCTTTCGCCGCCTCGTTCGAGATCCAGACCTACCTGTCGCAGCTGGGCATCGCCAGTACGCTCTTCAATGCACCCCTCGACTACGACCCGGCCTTTTTCGAGCAGTTGGAACAGGATCTTTTCGGCGGCACGGGCGGCTCCCTCACCCTGACTCCTTCCGATCCGCTCCCGAAATTCTCCAAGAGCGTGCTCAAGGCGTTCGAGCGGACGAAGATCGGCCTGATCGGCGGCGCGAGCGGCTGGCTCATATCCTCGGGCATCGACCGGGAAGCGGTCAGCAAGGCTTACGGAACCCGCTTTGAAGACATCCCGCTCAAGGAACTGGAAGATGAATTTGCCGCTACGGCGCCCACCGATGCGGAAGTCGAGCGTGTCCTGCGCCGGACGGAACGCTTCCTTACCGGCGACCGGACGCCCGAAGACCTGCGTGAAGCTACGCGGATGTATCTGGCACTCAAGCGGATTTGCAGCCGCCACGAGCTGAATGCCTTTACCATGAAATGTTTCGGCATCCTGAGCAGCTGCCGCACGACGGCCTGCCTGGCCATGGCCCTGCTCAACGACGAAGGCATCGTCGCCGGATGCGAGGGGGACATTCCGGCCCTGTGGACCATGCTCTATGCAAAATATGCGTATGGCGAAGCGGCCTTCATGGCCAATCCCGCCTCGTCCAACCGGAAAGAATGCACCATCGACTTCGCGCATTGCACCATTCCCCTGTCCATGGTTCACGGCTACCGCCTGCCCTCGCATTTCGAATCGCAGTCGGGCATCGGCATCGCGGGCAGCGTGCCGAGCGGCCGCTACCGGATCGTCAAGATTTCAGGAAAGAACCTGGGCCAGTTCTACGAGACGGAAGGCGACCTGATCATGAATACCAACATCCCGCAGCGCTGCCGCACGCAGATCCGCTTCCGCTTCGCCTCGGAAGCGGAATTCGAACGCTTTATGCGGGTGAGCAAAGGAAATCACATAATTCTGTGTAAAGCTTCTGGACAGGGAGGCCCATTACGTTGAAGTACGAGCCCCGGATCGCGGTGATCCCCACATAGCCGATCCATTCCTGGATCCCATAGGCACCGGCCTTGTCAAAGGGCCGGTATTGTTCTATATAATAGCGGATTTCGTGCTCGCTCAGCGTTTTGAAATCCACTTCCGTTGTGTCGCTGAACGTATGGGTCTTCCCGCAGGTCCTGAGGGCCATTCCCGTAATGACGGCGTGTGTCCGGCCCGAGAGGGCGCGGAGCATCGCCGCCGCATCTTCCGCATCACGGGGCTTTCCCAGGACTTTCTCGTCAAGGAAGACCAGCGTGTCGGCCGTAATCAGGACCTCGTCCGGCCGGAGTTCCCGGTGGAAGGTCTCGGACTTGTGCCGGGCCAGGAAGGCGGGGATTTCCGTGTGCGGCATGCCCGCGCTGTAGGCTTCCCGCTCGTCTTTTCCCGGCTCGACGGAAAACGCGATGTCCAGTCCCTTGAGCAGTTCCCGCCGCCGCGGCGACGCAGAGGCAAGCGTAAAAGTATAGTTTTCAAACATAGCTACTGGGCGTTCCGGCCGGTCATACCGGCAAATCTCGTGATGTTGTCGGGGTGGCTGCCCTTCCAGGGGTCTTTCGGATCGAATTTCCAGGCGTCCTGCGACTTGAGGACGTGTTCGACCAGGTCGCGGATGCAGCCGCGGCCGCCGTTATACTGCGACACGAGGTCGGCGGCGGCGCGCACTTCGGCCACGGCGTCGGCCGGGCACACACCCAGGCCGGCCGCTTCGATGGCCGGAATGTCGGGAATGTCGTCGCCGACATAGGCCACCTGCGACGGCTCCAGGCCGACGGCTTTGCAGAAATGCCGGAAATCTTCCGCTTTGTCCTTGCAGAGCATATACAGGTATTTGTCGGTGATGCCCAGCGAACGGGCCCGGTGCAGCAGGCTCTGCGACACGCCGCCGGTGATGAAGGCACAGGGGAAGCCGTTGTCCACGGCCGTACGGACGGCAAAGCAGTCTTTGGAATTGAACTGGCGCAGCAGATCGCCGTCGGGCATCGCCAGGACCAGTCCGTCGGTGAAGACGCCGTCCACGTCGAAGGCGAAGGCCTTGATATCTTCAAATCGAGTCATAGGCCGCAAAGATAGCGATATTCTTCGTATATTTGTATTTCAGCCGAAGGCTTTCAGCCGCCCGGCCTCCACGGTAAAATGGATCTCGAGGCCGGCGTAGGTGAAGCCGTAGATGCGCTTGGGATCAGGATGGGCGGCGTGGTAGGCCGGACGCGGATCCTGGGCGAGGATTTCTCGCAGGGCCGACTGTTGCGACGGCGAGAGCCGTTCCGCCAGTTCCGGTGCCAATTCCACCTCGAGAAGCTGCTGCGCGTGGGTGCCGACAAAACCGTCGGAAGCTTCCGGATGGGCGTCCACGCCAGGCAGATAGGGCTTGATATCGTAGATCGGCGTCCCGTCCATCAGGTCGGCACCGGAGACGATGAGCACGCGGCCGTTTGCGCCGTCTTCTTCAATACTTTCAAGCCGCACCGAAGACAGGCCGATCGGATTCGGCCGGAAAGGCGAACGCGTGGCAAACACCCCCATCCGCACATTCCCGCCCAGCCGCGGCGGCCTGACCGTCGGCGACCAGTGTTTACTGGGGCTCTGCCCCAAACCCCACCGCTCCGGGCTGCTATCACACTGGCTCGCCCAACGCCCTCCGCTAGCGGCTGATGCCGCTGGCTCTCTGGCAGAAAAACCCCAGATCAGCCAGATGTGGGAGAAGCCTTCGAGGCCGCGGAGCGCTTCGGGCACGCGGTAGGCGGGCTCGAAAACAATCTTCGACCGCAGCGAAGGCGCCAGTCCCGCCTGCCGCGGCAGGCCGAACTTCGTCGGGAAGTCATTGTGGATGCGGGCGATGACCTCCATCCTTACAGATAACTCTTGGTCTGTACCTTGATGGCGGGATTCAGGGATGTCAGATGCGCCACCAGATCATCCGCCCGGGCCGGAAACAGCCTGACATCAACGAAACGGACGCCAGCCTCGTGGATATTCAGGTAGCGAACTCTCCCCTTCCGGTTGGTCACTCGGGTAATGCGGTCGATATCGGCAATCAACATCGGCTTCTTCTTGTTTTCCGGTGTAAACAGCGTCCCCGATTCATCGTCAACCGTACATTTTACGCTCACCAGAATCAGCAGATTGCCGGCTACGATCGCCACAATATAGAGAACCAGCCTGACAATCTGCCAGAACACAAGTTCTGAAGGCATGAGGATAAAATACAGGGCAAGTCCCAAGACGGCGACAATGCCCAGCAGCCAGCAGAGCCGGTCGGGATGTTTCACATTGGCGTAGATCGTTTTCATGGGCAAGGTACAACAGCGGATATGGCGCCGACGCTTGCAAAGATAAATAATTGTCTCCATTTGACCATAGGGATTTTTTTCTAATTTAGCGGGCGATATTTGACCGAAGCCTATGTACAGTATTTTCTTTTTAGGATTGAGTCTGGCTGCCTGGATTACGATCCTCGTGGTCTTCGCGCTGTTCCTTTCCCTGATTTTCACAAAGATACCGGAAGACATCGCTTTCATGGGTGTCATTGCCGTCCTGGGACTGAGCGGCGTCCTCCCCGAAAAAGAAGTCCTGTCGGGCTTTTCCTCTTCATCCGTCGTCGTGGTCGGCGTCCTGTTCATCGTCATCGCCGGCCTTGTCCATACCGGGGTCCTGCAGTGGCTCATGAAGCACGTGCTGGGCACGCCCCGCAGCTATCCGGCCGCCATCGTGCGTCTGATGGGGACCGTGGCCGCCCTGAGCGCCATCCTGAGCAATACCACCGTCGTGGCGCTCTTCGTCCAGATCGTCAAGCGCTGGGCCGGCAAGCTGGGCGTGGCCCCGTCCAAACTGCTGATTCCGCTCAGCTACGCGTCCGGGATGGGCGGCGTCTGCACCCTCATCGGAACGCCCCCCAACCTGATCATCGCCGGCATGTACGCCCAGGAAAGCGGCGCACACATCAACTTTTTCGCCACGACCGTCCCCGGCCTGGTCTGCCTGGCCGTCGGCATCCTGTCCATGCTGGCCATGCGCCGGCTGCTCCCTGTCCGCAAGAGCCCGGACGAGGAATTCAGCCAGACCCAGGAATACACGGTGGAACTGCTCGTTCCGGCCGACCATCCGCAAATCGGGAACACCATCCAGGAATCGGGGCTCTATGACACCCCGCATGGCAAACTGATCGAACTCATCCGCTTCGACCGCGCCATCCTCTCCCCGGTCCTTCCCGATGAACCCATCATGGGCGGCGACCGCCTCGTCTATTCCGGCAAGATCGAGGAACTGCTGCAGATCCGGGAAGAATTCGGACTGGTCAACGCCGACCACCCGGTCTTCACGGTCGATGAACTGGACAAGCACCGCCAGCTGCGGACCGCCTATATCATGCCCGGCTGCGAGCTGATCGGCAAGCCCGTTTCCCGCACCCACTTCGAACGTGACCATCAGATTACGCTGGTGGCGGCCGCCCGGCAGGGCCAGCGCATCACCAGGAGCCCGCGGGACATCCGGCTGCAGACCGGAGATTCCGTCCTGATCGAATGTGCACCCGGCTCGGCGAATACCCCCATCCGCGGCCTGCAGTTCTTCGACAACCAGGAAATCGTGCAGTACGGGAAGAAAACGCTGGTTTCTGCCCTGATCCTGCTGGCCATGGTCATTCTCTCTTCCCTCAACATCCTGCCGTTGCTGCAGAGCGCCACCCTGGCCGCCATCGCCATGCTGGTCTTCCGCTGCTGCACGCCCGGCCAGGCGTTCAAGGCCATCGACTGGAGCATCCTGATGGTATTCGCCGGCAGCGTGGTCATCGGAAAGGCGATCGAGACGACCGGCATCGCCCAGGCCCTGGCCGAAGGCGTCATGCAGGTCTGCAACGGCAAGCCCCTGCTGGTGATGACGATGATGTGCCTGACCGCCATGTTTGTCACCGCATTCATCTCCAACACCGCGACCGGCGCCATCTTCTTCCCGATCGTCTATCATTCGGCCGTCTCGATGGGCTGCGACCCCCTGCCCTTCCTGATCTCCCTGATGATTGCCGTTTCCTCAAGCTTCGCCACGCCCATCGGTTCCCCCACACATCTGCTGGTGTACGGTCCCGGCGGCTACCGCTTCACCGACTTCCTGAAGGCCGGCATCCCGATGACAATCGTCATCCTCCTTGCCAATCTCCTGATAGTCAACCTTATTTACCCGCTTTAAAGCAAGAGTTTGTCATCGTAAAGCGCCAGGCGGCTGAGCGTCGGACAAGCCAGGGAGGCATCGATTGTCAGGCGAAGGGCCGTCGTAGTAACAGGTTTGGGGAGAAGAACGATACGCTTGTAGCCGACGGTGGTTTCACGGGCGATTTCGTGCCAGGAGCCGTCGGCCGATCGCGCATCGATATGGAAGGCGCTGATGCGCTGACCCAGCGGGATGTATTCCTGAAGGAGAATGCGATTGAAGGTCCTTTCGCCGGGGAACTCCAGCGTCAGTTCTCCGGTAGTTTCAGCGTCGGAAAGCGCCCAATAGCGGTCATAGCGGCCGGACAGGACATTCGCGGCCGCAAAGGAGCGGCCGCGGGACGGGCCTGCGGCCCGCGCGCCCGCGGCCAGATCGGTGGCGAAAACTGTATCGAGCGCCGCCCGGAATTCCAGCAGTCGGAGGGAATCGACCGGGTCGATGCGACCGCGTGTATCGGGCGGCACGTTGAGCAGCAGCAGCGAATTGCGGCCCACGCTTTCATAATAGATTTTCAAGAGCTCCCGGACGCTTTTTACCTGCGGCGTTTCCGAAGCGCGCCAGAACCAGCCGGGCCGGATGGAAACATCCGTTTCGGCCGCAGCCCAATGGGAAGCGCCGGGCGTCCCGGCGTTCAGGACGTTTGTCGGCGGGCCACCCGCCCCGGGCTCAAAACCCCCGACTTCGAGCGTGGACCAGTTGGTGCGGCCGGCCTCGCCCCGCTCGTTGCCGACCCAGCGGCAACCGGGACCGACATCGCTGAAAATGACGGCCTGCGGCTGCAGGCGAAAAACCGTTTCGTTGAACAGCGGCCAGTCATAGACCTGTCGCCGCCCCGAAGGGCCTTCCCCGCAGGCGCCGTCGAACCATTGCTCAAAGACCGGTCCGTATGCACCGCCGAGCACGCTCTCGAGTGTTCGTACGAATGCTGCATTGTATGCTGGCGACCCGTAGCGCGGATCGTGCCTGTCCCAGGGAGAAATGTAAACCCCGAACTTCAGGCCATCAGCCGCACAGGCATCGGAAAATTCCCGCAGAACGTCCCCTTGTCCGTTCCGCCAGCGGCTCTGTGCCACTGTATGGGAACTCTCCGGAGAAGGCCACAGGCAGAAACCGTCGTGATGCTTCGCTGTGATGATTACGCCCTTGAATCCGGCCGCCCGCGCCACGGCCGTCCACTGCCGGCAGTCCAGCTCCGTGGGATTGAAGACGTCTTCCGGCTCCGTCCCGTCCCCCCATTCGGCACCCGTAAACGTGTTGGGACCAAAGTGGCAGAACAGGTTCATTTCCATTTGTTGCCAGGCGACCTGGTCCGGCGAAGGGCAGGCTCCGTATGGGGCAGGCGGCGGCACACGGCATGCCGCCACGGACAAGCTGGCAGCAAGCAGCAGGAAGGCGAAAGGCTTTTTCATGGCATCCGGTTTGAATCTGTAAATTTACGAAAAATAAATTGTATCTTTGTTTTTTAATCTTTCATCACCATGAACAGCAAGCCTATTCCCAGTTCCGAACTCATTATCAACGATGACGGGTCCGTGTTCCATCTGCATATCCTTCCCGAAGACCTCGCTGACATCGTCATCATGATGGGCGATCCGGGGCGCGTGAACACCATCGCCGAGCATTTCGACACCATCGAGCTCGACAAGCAGTCGCGGGAGTTCCACACCATCACCGGCACCTACCGCGGCAAACGCGTGACCGCGCTCTCCCACGGCATCGGCACCGACAACATCGACATCGTGATGACCGAACTCGACGCCCTGGCCAACATCGATTTCAAGACGCGGCTCCCCAAAGCGGAGCACCGCCGCCTGACCCTCCTGCGCATCGGCACCTGCGGCGCCGCGCAGCCCGACATTCCGCTGGGCAGCTACATCCTGAGCCACATTTCCATCGGCTTCGACGGCGTGCTCAACTGGTACAAGGACGGTGAAAAGATCTTCCTGATGGATTTCGAAAATGCTTTCGTCAAGCACATGGACTGGCCGGCGCGCTTCGCCCGTCCCTATTTCGTCCGCTCCAGCGAAAAGATCATCGAACGCTTCCGCGACTGGACGGTCAAGGGCATGACCGTCTCCGCACCCGGCTTCTACGGGCCGCAGGGCCGCAGCGTCCGCCTCGCGCTCACGATCCCCGACCTGATCGAGAAACTGGAAAGTTTCTCCCACGAAGGCTACCGCGTGACCAACATAGAAATGGAGAGTTCCGCCCTGGCCGGCATGGCCACCCTGCTCGGGCACGACGCCGCCACGGTCTGCCTGGCCATCGCGAACCGCCACGTCAAGGAAAGCAATCCCGATTACAAGCCCCTGATGGCGCAGCTGCTCCGCCGCGCCCTCGACAGCCTGACCGCCTGACCCATGGCCGTCGATCCCGAAGAACTCGAACCGCTCGTCGCCCTGCTGGACGACCGCGACAGCGTCGTGACCGAGCTGGTGAACAGCCGCCTGCAGTCTTTCGGGCCGGAAGTGGTCCGTTCCCTCAGGAACCGGGCGGAGCGGGAAAGCGACCCGGTGCGCAAAGCGCTCGTCGTCGAGCGGGGCAAATGGCTCAACACCGAATTCAAGCTCGCCGACCTGCAGGACTTCGTCACCCGTGCGCCCGGTCCCCTCTCCCTCTTCGAGGGAAGCTGGATCATCAGCTCGCTGCTCGACTGGACGCTCCAGCGCGAACGCTATGAAGACCTCTTCTACCGTTGCTCCGGGGAATACCTGGCGGAAGGCTCCGACCAGCGCACCGGCGTGGAGAACATCCGCATCCTCAACCACATCTTCTTCCACCGGCTCAAATTCACGCTCTACGACGTGCAGCTGCGCGACCCGAAGTACGCCCTGGTGAGCGATGCGCTCAAGGACCGCGCAGGAAATCCCTTCACGCTATCCTTCATCTACCTGATGATCTGCCAGATTTCCGGCCTTCCCGTCGAGCTGCTCTGCTTCCCGGGCGGCTTCGTGCCGGCCTATGTGGAACACGGCCGGATCCTGTTCTACATCAACCTGTACCGGGGTGGCGAACTATTCCCCCAGGACCGGCTCGAACAGTTCATGAAAGCCACCGGCCTGAAGATCGACAAGAGCGCTTTCCGCCGCCGCGACGAGTCGGCGATGCTGACCCTCTACCTGGAGTCCCTCCTCTACATCTACTCCGGAAGGAAAAACGAGGCCATGGGCACGCTTCTGGACCGCGCCCTGACCATCCTCGGCCCCGAACGCTTCCTGACGATCGACGAAGCCGAATAGCGGCTTGCTAGCGGACGCGCAGGCGCTGTCCGATGCGCAGGACTTTCTTGGAGGAAATGCCGTTGAGCTTGCAGAGCGCGTTGACGGTGGTGTGGTGCTTCTGGGCGATCTTGCCGAGCGTATCCCCTTTCTTGACCGTATAATACTGCGCGGCCGTCACGTTCTTGGACTGCTTGTCGGTCATGCCGTAGTGGGAGCCGATGTTGAAGTAATGCCGCTTGAGGGTCAGCAGGGTATCGCGCAGGCTGCCGTCGTCGAAATTGATCACCCGTTCGGGATCGAACGGCTTGCCCATATAGCGTGTCTCGAAATGCAGGTGCGGACCGGTGCTGCGGCCGGTGCTGCCGCCCAGGCCGATGGGCTCGCCGGCCGCGACGATGTCATTCTCCACGACCAGCCGTTCGGACAGGTGGCCGTAATAGGTCTCAAGGCCATTGGGGTGCCTGACTACCACGAGGTTGCCATAACCGCCCGTCGCCTTGCCCCCGCCCACATAGCGGACCACGCCGTCAAACGGAGAGCGGATCGTGTCGCCGATACGTAGCGGGAGGTCCACGCCGTTGTGGGGCCTCCCCCTGCGGTATTTGAAGGTAGAACTGCGGCGGCCGATCATGGGCGCCACGAAATGGTGGGACGAGTCAACCAGCAGCAAATCCACGGATTCGGGCAGATCGGCCACCTTCACGTCGCGGAAGGCGTGGATCGATTCAATGTCCCAGTCTTCGAACAGGCCGGTGGTGTCGATGTCGGGTCGTTCCAGTTCGATATAGTCCCAGGTATGGTCGTTGAAGAGAACGATCTTCACATATTTGTCTTCCGTGGCGACCGTGTCGATCGGACGGACGAGCATCATGGAGGTATCGGCATCGTCGTGTACCTCGTTCATCTCTCGAAAATAGGAAAGGGAGTCGGGCTCCTGTGCGCGGGCAACGCCCGTAAAGGCCAGCAAAAGCACGGCCAGGGAGAATATGCTTTTGTTCATCGGGAGGTTCGGTTTTTCGTACAACCTACAAATATACGGATTTTTTGCGAAAAATTTTGTAATTTTGTTGACATAATTTCAATCGAAATGAAACGATTCGTCCTCCTCATTTGCTGTATCCTGCCCCTGGCCGCCGCTGCACAGTCACAGAAACAGAAAAGGGACAATTTCTTCACCGACCTGAACGATTTTCTGGAAATGCGCGCCGCCAAGGCCTATGCCCGGATGGACACCAGCTATATCGACCGCTATCCCTATATCTGGGATGCCCGCACCTTCCTCAACACCGAGGGGCTGCACCTGAGGACGGAAGGCCCGTCCTCGGCCCAGCTTTCGACCGGCATGAGCAACCGCGTCGGCTTGAGCCTGAGCTACCGCGGCCTGGGCCTGAGCTTCTCGAAAGCTTTCGGTACCAAGATGAACTTCGGGCTGGGTTTCTCCAGCTACGGCCGTTTCGGCTTCGAATATGCGCTGCGCGCCTCGAGCCGGCTCGGCGGCAGGGTGGGAATGCCGGACGGGACGTTCCGCAACGCGGCTTCCGGCGACATGACACTGCTGGCCAGCAACCTCAACCTGTTCTTCAGCTTCAATCCCCGATTCTCCTACGCCGCAGCGATGAAGCAGGCCAAGATCCAGCGGCGCAGCTCCGGCAGTTTCATTGCCGCCGCATCCTGGACAGTCTGGGACGTGCTGGACGCCGGCCCGGACATCATCTCGAAACAGACATCCGTCGAAACCTTCCTGAATGTCACCAACGTGATGTACAACCGCTTCTCCATCGGTGCGGGCTACGGATACAACCTGGTCCTGGGAGACGCCCACTGGCTGCTGCACGCCTCCCTGATTCCAATGTGGACCTTCTACGATTCGACCCGGCTCCGGACAGACGGAAAGACCACCCGCTACAGCCGTCCCGCCGGCCGCATCGGCGTGACGGGCACCGCCCGCGCCGGCCTCTATTACCGCTGGACCTCCCGCTGGTCCGTGGGCCTGAGCGGCATCGTCAACCAGATGTCCTCGAGTTCGAGTTTCCGGATCAAGCCGGAAGGTTACACCCGTTTCGCCGCGCAGGACTGGCAGGCCCGCCTGTCGGTCGGGTTCCGTTTCTAGGTTCCGCCAGGGTCTCCACTCCATTTTATCATCATTCTGTCGACTGTTTCTGCAAATTCAGTAGATTTGTGCAAAATATAATCAATAACTACTGCTTATGGCAACCTATCCTTGCGAGAACTGCAGATTCAGAGCGCACTACGACAAGAACCCCAAATCGGCCCTCGGCCGGGTCTGGCGCTGGCACATCAATTTCTGCCCGGGCTTCAAGGCCTTCTTCACCCATCAGGACGAACAGGCCAAAGCCGCACTCCGCGAAAAGTACAATTTCAAAAAGTATCAATAAAGTATCCATCGACACGATACGCCCATTATGAAACTGGCAGAAGCACTGAATCAGCGGGCCGATCTGCAGAAACGGATCGCCCAGCTCAAAGAGCGGCTCTCAAACAACGTGAAAGTCCAGGAAGGAGACCAGCCGGCCGAGAATCCGGAAGACCTGTTCAGCGAACTGAGCAATTCACTCAAGGAACTGGAAACCATGATTGTCCGCATCAATAAGACCAACCAGGAAACCCGCTGGAACGGAAAGACCCTCACCGAGATGATTGCCGCGAAAGACGTCCTCTCCATGCATCTTTCCACCCTCCGGTCAGTACTCGACGCCGCCAATGTCCGGAGCGACCGCTACTCCCGCAACGAGATCAAGTTCGTCCGGACCATCGACGTCAACCTGCTTCAGAAGCGGGTTGACGATCTGTCCCGCGATCTCCGCGAACTGGACTCCCGGCTCCAGCAGGCAAACTGGATGACAGACCTTTTGTAAAACCAAACAGCTGCGGCAGGGCGGGCACACCTCCGGACGGGAGGTAAAAACGTCCACCCCCCACTTTTAGTGTGACCGGGAAACGGAGCCCTTCCCAAAACGGTATTGTCCGGCTCAGCACCCTGTACAGGCGCACATTTTACGGCGTACAACTTACCACCGCGTGCCGACTGCCAAGGCGACCTCCCCTCCGGGGGAGGTTTTTTTACTATACAGGACAGGACCTCCCCGCATCGCGGGAAGTCAACGCACGGATGCTCGAATTCATGTCAGCGAATCTCCTTGCCGAAGGGGAAGATGGAGCTGACCGCCATCTTGAAGTGCTGTAGTCCCCAGGGGATCCCCACGATGGTTATGCAGAATACCAGGCCGCATACCAGATGGATAATGGCGATCTCCCACCAGCCCAGCAGAATCCACAAAAGGTTCATGACGACCGACAAGCAGCCCGGCTCGTTGGGGCCGTTGACCAGTTCGTGACCGAAAGGCCAGAGGGCATACGTCCCCAGCTTGAAGAGCTGGATGCCGAAGGGAATGCCGATGATGGTAATGCACATCACCAGACCGACAAGGTAATAGATCAGGGCTATGACGATACCGCCCAGGACCAGCCAGAGGATGTTTCCGAGAAATTTCATAGACTTTCAACTGCTTCTTTCAGTGTTTCATACATGGGGACCGCGTATCGCCGACAGGTGATCCGGACATTGTCGTACCGGTAAAAAGAAGCGGGACAGATGACCCGCAGCTTACTGGAGCCGGCAAACAGGCCCAGTTCCAGGAGGGTGATCGGCGACTGGCTGCCCGGCAGGAAATTCATCAGGATAAAGTCGGCGCGCTGGAGATGATCCAGTTCCCAGTTCACCTGATAGTCCATCTCCCCTTCCCGCTCCGGATGCCATTCCTCCTGCCTGGGATTGTATATCAGCCAATTGCCATCCCGCGCCTGCAAGAGCTCAGCCGCCTGCTTCTGCCAGTCCTCGGCGGCGCCCATATCGATCGTTCCTGCCAGAAAGACAGAAGTATAGTCTTTCTCATCCACCCCGGCGGGAAGTTCCTCATGGGGATGGAGAACCCGCGTGGGCAGGTCGTTTGCCGAAGGTCTGCAGGCATTCAGCAGAAACGCGGTGATCAACAAGAAAAAGACAGGTTTCATCATGACAGCGGCTGTATTTGACGTTTGACCGCCTCCTGATAGAACGCCTGCCGCTGCTCCTGCGAAATCCCGTAGCGGGCCATGCGGGCGCCGGCCGAGATGCCGTCATCCAGATTGAAGACAAACAGGTCGTTCACGTCCGTCAGATAAAGGCAGTTGTAGCGGTTATCCAGATTCTTCTGGAGACTGAGGATGTAGTTCATGGTTTTCAAGGCGTCCGCCGCGGTCAGGTCATCCTTGCTGAAGACAAAGAGGCCCGTCTTGTCAAAATGACCGTAGAAACCGTTCTGCATCTTGGAGACCTTGCTTGCGAGGATGCGCCGCAGCGGGAGCGCCATCTTCCAGTATGGGAGTTCTTTCGTGCCGATGTACTTTCCGCCTTTCAATCCATAGGCGTAGCCCCATTCCAGGATCTGTTCGAGATCGTCGTCGTTGTACCCGCGCGTGAGCCCGGCCAGGTCATTCAACAAGGCCTGTCCGGTCGTTTTATTCTCCTCCATGGCCCGCGTCACCTCGATGCCGACGGACTTTCCGTCAGGCGACTGCAAGTCCGGGCGGTCCCGGTTCACGAGATCGTCGAACTCGCTTCCCAGCAGCGCTGAGAGCAAGATTTGAGCGTACTGCTCGAAGAAACATGTGCCGAACTTGCGGGTGTCCATATCGGTGGTCGGTGGATCAGATTGTAAATATACTAATTTTTTGTGTTGATTAAGTGCTATCTTTGTGCCGTAATCAAACATGAAACCTAACCCGATATCCGATTCCGCTTCTTTTGAAAGCCTGCTGGTCGGCGCCATCAAGGCCGGATTCCCCTCTCCTGCCGAAGATGTGCGGGAGAAGCTTGACCTTGTCAGGCTGCTTGTGCGCCACTCCGCTTCTACATTCTTTTTTCAGATAGACGGGGTATCCATGGTGGACGCGGACATGGATGAGGGGGACATCATCATCGTCGACCGCTCCGTCGAACCGTATAACGACTGCAAGGCCGTCTGCTTCATCGACGGCGAATACACCGTCAAGCGGGTCGAAATCACCGACAACGGCGCCGTCCTCCTCCCCTGCAACGAGCACAACACCAAATACAAGCCCATCCCCGTCGGTCCCGACAACGACTTCCTTATCTGGGGCGTCGTGACCTGGGTCATCAAAAAGGCATAAAGGACTCGTCCATGTTCGCCCTGGCCGACTGCAACAATTTCTTCGCGTCGTGCGAGCGGGTATTCCGTCCGGATCTGGAAGGGAAGCCGGTCATCGTGCTGAGCAACAACGACGGCTGCGCCGTGGCGCGTTCCAACGAGGCCAAGGCCCTCGGCATAAAAATGGGCGATCCCCTGTTCAAGATCAAGGACATCATAGAACAGCACCATGTGGCGGTATTCTCGTCCAATTACGCACTCTACGGCGACATGTCGCGTCGCGTACAGGAAGTCCTCCGCGACTGGGCGCCGGCCGTGGAACAGTACTCCATCGACGAGTCTTTCCTCGACCTTCGGGGCGCGATGATCCCGGACCTCGATGGCTGGGCAAAGGACCTGTCGCGGACGTGCCGGAAGATGACGGGCATTCCCCTTTCCATCGGGGTCGCTCCGACAAAGACACTGGCCAAGATCGCGTCAAAACTCTGCAAGAAATACCCGAAACTCCAAGGAGGCTGTTATATGCACCGCCCGCAGGATATCGAGAAGGTCCTGCGGAAATTCCCCGTGGAGGATGTCTGGGGCATCGGCCGGCGTTCCGTAAAGAAACTGTCGCAGATGGGTGTCGCGACGGCATGGGATTTCACGCAGCTGCGGGAATACGAGGTACGGAAAGGCTTCGCCCTGCCGGGATGGCGGACCTGGAAGGAGCTGCGGGGTGAGCCGTGCATCGATTTTGAGAATCTCATCGAGCCGCGGCAGACCATCTGCGTGTCCCGCAGCTTTGCCAAGGAAATCACCGATCCGGCAGAGCTATGCAGCCAGGTGGCCACGTTTGCAGAGGCTGCCGTCACGAAACTGCGCCGGCAAGGTTCCCTTCTGATGGAAATGATCCCTTTCGCCATGACCAACCGTTTCCACGAAAACGAACCGCAGACTTTTGCCAGCCGCCTGACCGTATTCCCCGAAGCGACCGACGACCATGCGGTGATCATCGTTGCTGCCGTAAGTGCCGTCCGTGCTTTTTTCAACGAATGTTATGGTTACAAAAAGGCGGGCGTCCTGTTTACCCGCCTCGTTCGGAAGGACGGTTACACCCGCTCATTGTTCCGCGATGCGGAGGAAGATGCGCGTCAAGCCCGGCTCTCGGAAGCAATCGATTCAGTAACAGCCGTCTATGGACCTGGAGCATTGCGTTTCGGCGTCCAGGGAGACGGCCAGATCCGCATGGCCAGAGAACGGCAGTCACCCCACTATACGACCCTTTGGAAAGACATCCCCAAGGTAACGATCTGCTGATGAGGCATCTCGGCATACCTTTCCTACCGGAATCGGAGCGCGGGTGATCGGGATTGTGCTCGGCGCCGGGGTGCCGAGCACTTCCCTTCCGCCTGCGGCGGGGCGGTGCCAGACGGGACGATGAAAGCCTGAACGCCTTAGCGTTCAGGCTCTTTTTGTGTAACGGTTTTTTGCTGGAAAGCGAGCTTTCCAGCAAAAAACCGTTACACAAAAAGCCGGCCCTCAGGCCGGCTTTCATCGTTTTGTCTGGCGGAGAGATCGGGATTCGAACCCGAGATACGCTTTTGGCGTATACACGCTTTCCAGGCGTGCCTCTTAAGCCACTCGAGCATCTCTCCGTTTTTTGGGACTGCAAATATAGGAATATTTCACAATTATTTTCAAAAAAAATGTTTATATTTGTCGAGTCAACCGTAAAATCGAAGATTATGAAAAAGGTATTGTTTGCATTGATTCTTGCTGGAGGCATCTTCACGATGTCCAGCTGCGTCAAAGAGTGCGACTGCACGGTGAAGGTGAATGACAAAGTCGTTTCCGAGGATGTGATCGAGCTCGAGGACGGCGCAAAATGCTCGGATTACAACAACTACAAGAGCCTCTTCGGTATTTCCGGAGAAGTCAAGTGCACCCCGCATCTCTTCTAGTATTCCCTTTGAAAATCAGTAACAAAACCAAGTATGTATTCCGAGCCCTGCTCGGAATACTTTTTTTGTTGTCGGCCACGGCCAAACTGGTCGGGATCGACAACTTTGAGCTGTATGTCTTCAGTTTCGGCTGGTTTCCGCTGGGCACGGCTTATCTGCTGTCCCGCCTGCTCATCGCGGCTGAATACACGCTGGGCATCCTGCTGCTGGCCAACTTCTGGCCGCGACTCAGCTTCTGGGGCAGTCTCGCGATGCTCGCGGGATTCACGCTTTTCCTGTCCGTCCTGGCCGCAGGCGGAAACCAGGACAACTGCAACTGCTTCGGCGAATGGATCCATCTGACGCCGGCCCAGTCGATCTGGAAGAATCTCGGCATGCTGGCTTTGCTGCTGCCCAGTGCCGGCCTGCAGCCGTTCCGGCTCAAGCGGAAGGGGCTGTGCTTTGCGCTGGCGGCCGTCCTCCCGCTGGCTGCGATCCTGATTCTCTCGCCGCCCGACAACTGGCGCTACGATTCCTACGCGCGGCGCGACCTGGTCAATGAGGCGGCCCTGCAAGAGGCGGTCGAAAACGGCACACTCCCCCACTCGGTCGTTGAAGGGACGCATGTGGTCTGTTTCTACAGCCTCAAATGCAATTTCTGCAAACTGTCGGCGCGCAAGCTGATGGCGCTCCGCCAGCGGGGCGATTTCCCGCAGGCGCCTGTCATCGCCATCTTCGGGCAGGGAGAAAGTACGGACACGGCCCCCTTCCGGGCGGAAACCGGCTTCGAGCCCGACGAGACCCATTTCATCGCCCCGGCGGACTTCCTGCGCATCTCCAACGGCCACATGCCGCTGATCCTCGTGATGGACGGCTCCGCTGTCAAGGAAAAATTCAATTACAGAAATTTGCATTAGCGGACGCAACGTTTCGCCCCCTTTCTGCATCTATATCCCGTAACGAAGTTGAAAAAGATGTCATTCGGCACCCGTCACGGATATGGAAGCAGATGCTTCGCCCTCGCCCTGATGCTGGGGGTGGCGATGGCGTTCTCTTCCTGCGTCGGGCAAATTGATTTCCCGGAGGGCATCAACGCCCTCAGAAATGCCCATGACGCCACCTACTGGACCGTCTACAACATCAACGGCACCGTCACGGACGAGCAGGGACAGCCGCTGCAAGACATCCAGGTCATCCTGACTGCCAAGTACATCAATACGCCTTCCGCCTTCTTCGAAAAGACCGACTGGCCGGTCGATACGGTCGGCAGCGCCGCCGACGGCAGCTTCTCCGCAACGAACCGCCAGCTCATCTGCCCGTATCTGGAAGCGGTCGCCACGGATCCGGCCGGACAGTATCAGCCGGACACCCTGACCGTCCAGACGTTCGCAACCGCGCAGGAAACCGATATCGTCCTGCCGACAATATCTTTAAAAAAGAAATGAGTTTTTATATTTTTGATGTACCTTTGTGGGCTATATCGAAAATATAAAGAAGTATGATCACCAAAATGCAGGTCGAAGCTTTCGGCTCCATCGAAACGCCTTTCTATTTCTACGACATGGATCTCCTGCGCAAAACGCTGGATATCTACAAGGCACAAATCGACAAATACGGTTACAACGCGCACTACGCGATGAAGGCCAATGCCAATGACCGGATCCTCGAGACCATCAAGGGATACGGGCTGGGCGCCGACTGCGTGAGCGGCAACGAAGTGAAGTTGGCCGTCAAGTCGGGTTTCGACCCGCAGAAGATCGTCTATGCGGGCGTCGGCAAGTCGGACAAGGAGATCAAGGCCGCCCTCAAGGCCGGCATCTTCAGCTTCAACTGCGAAAGCGTGCCCGAGATCCGCATCATCAGCCAGCTGGCCGCCGCAATGGGCCGCAAGGCCCGGATCTCGATCCGCGTAAATCCCGACATCGACGCACATACCCATAAATACATCAGCACCGGCCTGAAGGAAAACAAGTTCGGCATCAGTCCCTGGGCCTTCCAGGATGTGGTCGATACCCTCGCCCAGTGTCCGAACCTCGAACTGCTCGGCCTGCATTTCCACGTGGGCTCGCAGATCACCGAGCTGCCGGTCTTCGCGCTGCTTTGCCGGCGCATCGAAGAACTGCAGCAGTGGTTCATCGAGCACGGAGTCCCCATCGCCAACCTCAACCTCGGCGGCGGACTCGGCGTCAATTACCAGGATCCCAACGGCGACCCGGTCGCCCATTTCGAAGCGTATTTCGAGACCATCCACAAGAACCTGGTGGTCCGCCCGGGCCAGCGGGTCCATTTCGAGCCCGGCCGCGCGCTCGTGGCCCAGTGCGGTCACCTGATCAGCCGCGTGCTCTATGTAAAGGTGGGGCGCGAGAAGAAATTCGCCATCCTCGACGCAGGTATGAACGACCTCATCCGTCCGGCACTCTACCAGGCCTGGCACGATATCGAGAACCTGAGTTCCACCGGCCGGAAGATGCGTTACGACGTGGTCGGTCCGGTCTGTGAATCGAGCGACTGCTGGGGACAGAAACGGCTCCTTTCGGCCTGCAAGCGGGGCGACCTGGTCGCCATCCACTCGGCCGGTGCCTATGGCCAGGTGATGGCGATGCGCTACAACCAGCGCGATCTGGCGAAAGCCGTCTATTCCGACGATTTGAAGTAGTAAGTAGAAGACAAGTAGAAGCATACCATGTTTGAGAACCTAAGCGAGCGGCTGGAAAACTCGTTCCGCCTGATCAAGGGCCAGGGCCGCATCACGGAAGTCAATATCTCCGAGACGATGAAGGACGTGCGCAAGGCACTCCTCGACGCCGATGTCAGTTATAAGATCGCCAAGAGTTTCTGCGACCAGGTCAAGCAGAAGGCCATCGGCCAGGACGTGCTCAAGGCCGTCCGGCCGGAGCAGATGATGATCAAGATCGTCCACGACGAGCTGGCGGAACTCATGGGCAGCGACGCCTCCGACATCAACGTCAAGGGCAACCCCGGCATCGTGCTGGTGGCCGGCCTCAACGGTTCCGGTAAAACCACCTTCTGCGGCAAGCTGGCGCTCAATCTCAAGAGCAAGCGCGGGATGAAAGTCCTGGTGGCCGCCTGCGACACCTTCCGCCCCGCCGCCATCGAGCAGCTCAAGACCCTCTGCGGACAGATCCAGGTGGAATGCTACAGCGAAGACGGCGTGAAAGACCCGATCCAGATCGCCCGGAACGCCATCGCCAAAGCCCGCCGGGAAGGATTCTCCGTGGTGGTGATCGATACCGCCGGCCGTCTGGCCGTGGACCAGGCGCTGATGGACGAGATCTCCGCGCTGCACCAGGCCGTCCGCCCTACCGAGACCCTGTTCGTGGTCGATGCGATGACCGGCCAGGATGCCGTGGAGACCGCCAAGGCTTTCAACGACCGCCTCGACTTCGACGGCGTGGTCCTCACCAAGATGGACGGTGATACCCGCGGCGGTGCGGCCCTCTCCATCAAGGCCGTGGTCGGCAAACCCATCAAGTTCGTCTCCTCCGGCGAAAAGATGGAAGCACTCGACATCTTCTACCCCAAACGTATCGCCGACCGCATCCTCGGCATGGGCGACGTGGTCACCCTCGTGGAGAAGGCACAGGAGCAGTTTGACGAAGAACAGGCCCGCCGGCTCCACAAGAAGATTGCCCGCGACCAGTTCACGCTCCAGGATTTCTACGACCAGATCCAGCAGATCAAGAAGATGGGTAACATCAAGGACCTGGCCTCGATGATTCCGGGCGTCGGCAAGGCGCTCAAGGACGTGGACATCGACAACGACTCGTTCAAACAGACCGAAGCCATCATCCTCTCGATGACGCCCTACGAGAAAGAGAATCCCACGATGATCAACGGCAGCCGCCGCAAGCGCATCGCCGCCGGCAGCGGCACGACGCTGGCCGAGGTCAACCGCCTGCTGAAGCAGTTCGAGAGCACCCGCAAGGTGATGAAGAACATGACCACCCAGAACCCGATGGCAGCCCGCCTGCTGAAGAAGAAAAAGCGGAAATAGCCTTCAGATCTGATCGTTGCGATAGGCGTAGTGGCCGCGGAGGGATTCGAAGGCGGCGGGATTGCGGCGGAGCGCCGCATCGTCGGCAAGGATGTCATAAGGGTCCGTCGGCAGGACCACGCCGCGGACTTCGAAGCGTTGCAGCGCCGCAATCCGGAAATAATCGCCGACGGCGCGCACGACCATCTCCGTCCCCCTGATTTTTCCCTGGATGGAATAACCCGCAATGTGCGGCGTGGCGATGTTCGCTGCGCCCAGCAGGGCCCGGTTGATATCGGGCTCGTTTTTCCACACGTCGACGACCACTTTGTCCAAGCGCCTGCGCGCAGCCAGAAGCGCGTCCTCATCGACCACCTCCCCGCGGGAAGCATTGATGAAAGAAGCACCTTCCTGCATCTTCGCAAAAAAAGCCGCATCGGCAAAATCCCGGTTCTCCGGCCACAGGGGAATATGCAGCGTCACCACATCGGACTGCGCCAGCAGGTCCGGGAGCGGCGTAAAGGCCGCCGGGCCCTCGGCCGCTTCGCGGGGCGGATCGCTGAGCAGCACCCGCATGCCGGCCTTCGCCGCAGCGGCGGCGACTTTCGTCCCGACATGGCCGACGCCGACCACACCCAGCGTCCGGCCCGGCCGGTCGAGGGCCAGTGTGCAGAGGGCCGCCATCACATACTGCGCGACGGCGGCGGCATTGCAGCCCGGCGCGCTGGCGACGTCGATGCCCCTGCGTGCACACCAGGCCTGGTCGATATGGTCGGTACCGATCGTCGCGGTGGCCACCAGCCGGACAGAAGAGCCCTCGAGCAGCCGCGCGTCGCAGCGGGTGCGGGTGCGCACCACCAGCGCAGCGGCGTCCCGGACATCTGCCGGTGAAATCTCCCGGCCGGGAAGGTAGCGGACATCGAACCAGTTTTCAAAGACGCCGGCCAGGAAAGGAATGTCGCGGTCGGCCACGAGCGTACCCAAGGACATGGTCAGATCAGGTAAGTTTCAATTGTTTGACATATTCGCCGCGCAAGGATGCGTTGAGCCGCAGACGGAGCATTTCGGCCTGTGTCTGCAGATGGGCCCGTACCACGGACGAATTGATGCGGCAGGTAAGCACGCCCTCCCGGAAAGAATGATAGGTCGTACAGGATCCCAGTGAGAATGCGCCGACCGTCAGCTGGTCCCACGCCGCGAAGATCCGCGTGCGCTGCAGGCCTTCCTCCAGACGGGATTCCTGCACGAAATCGGCGAGCACATCGCCCAGACAGCGGGTGGCCTCACGTTTCATTCTGCCGTGATATTGCCGGATTCTACATGGAAATGGCAGCACGGAGCCTCGATGCGCCGCGCCACTTCGTCGAGACGGACCTTGTTGCTGTCCGTCAGGAAAATCTGTCCGAAATCGAGGGTCGAGACCAGCGAAAGGAGGTCTTCGACGCGCTGCATGTCGAGTTTGTCGAACACGTCGTCGAGCAGCAGGATGGGCGTCTGGCCGTAGATGTCCCGCACGAAACGGAACTGGGCCAGTTTCATGGCCAGCAGGAAACTCTTCTGCTGACCCTGGGAACCGCATCGGCGCAGCGGATGGCCGTCCAGCCGGAACTGGAGGTCGTCGCGCTGGATGCCGGCCGTCGTATAATGCAGCACACGTTCTTTATCAGCCTCGCGGGCGAACAGCTCTCCGAGCGTCATGCCGTCCAGGTCGGAGCGGTAGGAAAGGTCCACGGATTCACGGCCCTGCGAAAGCCGCGCGTAGAATTCCTGCACCATCGGCCGGAGCCTGTCGCACAGATCCCGGCGGCTGGCGTGCACGTATTCGGCGTGCGGCGCCATCCGCTCGGAGAAGGTCTCCAGCAGGAGCGCCGGCACACGCTCATCCTTCAGCAGCCGGTTGCGCTGCAGCAGCAGCTGGTTGTAGGCCTGGATATGCTGCAGATAGGAGCGGTCGGTCTGGGAGAGGATAAAGTTAAGGTATTTGCGCCGCTCCTCGCCGGTATCGTTGATCAGGCCGGCATCGAGCGGCGAGACCATCACGACCGGCAGCAGGCCGATATGTTCCGAAAAACGCGTATAGTTCTTGGCCCCGCGCCGGAAAGTCTTTTCCCCGCCCCGGCGCACCGAGGCCGATATCTTCTCCTCCGTCCCGCTGTCCATCTGGTAGAAGCCGCAAAGCGTGGCCTCGTCCGAACCATAGGCGTACACATACTGGTCCGAAGCCGAGAAGTAGCTCTTGGTCATCGACAGGTAATAGACCGCGTCCAGCAGGTTCGTCTTCCCGGCGCCGTTGCTGCCGTGTATGCAGTTGACCTTTGGCGAGAAGCGCACGTCGGCGTCGGCGATGTTCTTGAAATCGTGCAGGATGATTCTGTTTACAAACATGTTAAAATCTTCTGCCACAAATGTACGAAATAATCTTGGGGATTCCCATTTTTGTTGTAAATTTGCGGATTGCGTTAAATACCGCAAAAATGCCCTCCCAGGCCGTCCTGAGCGGGTTTTTAAAGAAATAAAAACAAATTAATACAAATAAAATGGCAAAGAACAACCAACAGGAAGCTCAGCAGGAACAAGTCGCGACGACCGTTTCCGGAGTTGAGGATTTTTTCAAAAAGAACCAGAAATGGATTGAATGGGCCCTGATCGCCCTTCTCGTAATCATTCTCGGCATTTTCGCCTACAACCGCTGGGTCGTAGCTCCGGCCAGGGCCGAGGCGCAGGGACAGCTGTTCCAGGCTGAACAGCTCTTCCGCAGCGGCGATTTCGAAACCGCGCTCAACGGTGACGGCAACATTTTGGGCTTCACCGACATCATCAGCAACTACGGTTCCCGTGCCGGCAAGGCTGTCACCCTCTATGCAGGTCTGTGCAACCTCCAGCTCGGCAAGTACGACGAGGCCATCGCCCTCCTCAAGAAATACAACGTGAAGGACAAGGTCATGCAGGGCCGCGCCTTCTGCGCGATCGGCGACGCCTACTCCAACCTGAAAGACTACACCAACGCCCTGGCCTATTATAAGAAGGCTGCCGCGCTGGGAGAAAACGAACTGACCCCGGGCTACCTGCTCAAGGCCGCCCTGGTCTGCGAAGAGACCGGCGACAACGCCAGTGCCCTGAAACTTTACAAGGAAATCGAAAGCAAGTATCCGCAGACCGTGGAAGGCTACGATGTCCAGAAGTATATTTCCCGCATTGAAAACCAGAAATAAGCCGTACCATGGGAAGAGCCTTTGAATTCCGCAAAGAGAGAAAGTTCAAGCGTTGGGGCCACATGGCCAAGACGTTCACCAAGATCGGCAAGGAAATCACCATCGCCGTCAAGAACGGCGGTCCGGACGTGACCGGCAACCCGCGCCTGCGCGCCCTGCTGCAGACCGCCCGCAGCGAAAACATGCCGAAAGAGAATATCGAACGCGCCATCAAGAAGGCCACTGACAAGGACCAGGCCGACTACAAGGAAGTGGTGTACGAGGGCTACGGCCCGCACGGCGTGGCCATCCTCGTGGAAACCGCCACCGACAACACCAACCGCACCGTGGCCAACGTCCGCAGCTACTTCAACAAGTTCGGCGGCAACCTCGGCACCTCGGGCAGCGTTTCGTTCATGTTCGACCACAAATGCGTCTTCAAGATCAAGAACAGCCCCGACATCGACCTGGAAGAACTCGAGCTCGAGCTCATCGACTTCGGCGCTGACGAAGTCTTCGTGGACGAATTCGAGAACAAGGATGGCGAGACCGAAGAGGTCGTGACCATCTACGGCGAATACACCGCTTTCAACAACATCCAGAAGTATATCGAAGACAAGGGCTTCGAACTCGTCTCGGCCGGCTTCGACCGCTTCCCCAACGGCGAGATGAAGCACCTCACCGCCGAAGAGCGTGTGGAACTGGACAAACTCCTCGAGAAACTCGAAGAGGACGATGACGTCCAGAACGTCTTCCACAACCTGGCAGAAGAATAATCGTATAAACAATTAATACCAATATTATGAATCTTTCACACATCGAACACCTGGGCATCGCCGTCAAGAGCCTTGAAGAGGCGATCCCTTATTATGAGAATGTACTCGGCCTGAAATGCTACGCCGTCGAAGAGGTGGCTGACCAGAAGGTGAAGACCGCTTTCTTCAAGATCGGTCAGACCAAGATCGAACTGCTCGAGCCCACCAGCCCGGAAAGCACCATCGCCAGCTTCATCGAGAAACGCGGCGAAGGCATCCATCACCTCGCTTTCGCGACGGACGATGTGGCTGCCTGCCTGGCAGAAGCTGAAGAGAAAGGCGTCCGCCTGATCGACAAGGCCCCGCGCCCGGGTGCTGAGCAGATGATGATCGCTTTCATCCACCCGAAGTCCACCAAGGGTGTCCTCACCGAATTCTGCATGCCGAAATCCAAAGAGTAAGCGTCTCCCTATCCGAAAACAAATCTAAAGCACATATCCAATGAGTCAGCAACTCGAAAAGGTAAAAGAGCTTATCGAACTCAGAGAGAAAGCTCGCATGGGCGGCGGCCAGAAAGGCATCGACAGCCAGCACGCAAAAGGCAAGTACACGGCTCGTGAGCGCATCAACATGCTGCTCGACGAAGGTAGCTTCGAAGAATTCGACATGTTCATGCAGCACCGCTGCCACAACTTCGGCATGGAGAAGAAAACCTATCTGGGCGACGGTGTGGTGACCGGTTACGGTACGATCGCAGGCCGCCTGGTCTATGTCTTCGCACAGGATTTCACCGTCATCGGCGGCTCGCTCTCCGAGACCCTCGCGCAGAAGATCTGCAAGGTGATGGACATGGCCATGAAGAACGGCGCCCCGTGCATCGGCCTCAACGACTCGGGCGGCGCCCGTATCCAGGAAGGCGTCAACGCCCTGGCCGGCTACTCCGAAATCTTTGAGCGCAACATCCTGGCCTCCGGTGTCATCCCGCAGATTTCCGCCATCCTCGGCCCTTGCGCCGGCGGTGCCGTGTACTCCCCGGCCCTGACGGACTTCATCATCATGTCGGAAGGCACCTCTTATATGTTCCTGACGGGTCCGGCCGTGGTCAAGCAGGTCACCGGCGAGACCGTCACGCAGGAAGAACTCGGCGGCGCTGCCGTCCACGCCACCAAGAGCGGTGTGGCCCAGTTCAAGGCCCCGACGGAGGAAGATGCCATCAGCACCATCCGCGAACTCCTGAGCTATCTTCCGCAGAACAACATGGAAGAACCGCCGTATGTTCCGACCGAGGACCCGATCGACCGCAAGGAAGACTCCCTCAACGAGATCATCCCGGACAGCCCGAACGCCCCGTACGACATGTACCAGGTCATCGCCGACATCGTGGACGATGCCAAGTTCCTCGAAGTCCACAAGGATTACGCGAAGAACATCATCGTCGGCTTCGCCCGCTTCGGCGGCACGGCCGTCGGCATCGTGGCCAACCAGCCGAAATACCTGGCCGGTGTGCTCGATATCAACGCTTCCCGCAAGGGTGCCCGTTTCGTCCGCTTCTGCGACGCCTTCAACATCCCCGTGGTGACGCTCGTCGATGTGCCGGGCTTCCTCCCGGGCACGCAGCAGGAATACGGCGGCATCATCGTCCATGGCGCCAAACTGCTTTACGCCTATGGCGAAGCCACCATTCCGAAAGTGACCGTCACGCTCCGCAAGTCCTACGGCGGTTCCCACATCGTGATGAGCTGCAAGCAGCTGCGCGGTGACATCAACTACGCATGGCCGACCGCCAACATCGCCGTGATGGGTGCCGAAGGCGCCGTAGCCGTCCTCTATGCGAAAGAGATCAAGGCCGAAGAGGATCCCGAGAAGAAGAAAGAGATCGCCGAAGCCAAGAAGAAAGAATACAACGACCTCTTCTGCAACCCGTACAACGCGGCCAAATACGGTTACATCGACGATGTGATCGAACCGCGCAACACCCGTTTCCGCATCATCCGCGCCCTCGAGCAGCTCTCTACCAAGAAGCTTTCGAACCCGGCCAAGAAACACGACAACCTGCCTCTCTAATCAAACCAGCAACGTATGAAACATCTCAAACTGTTTTTGGCGGTTGTCGGCTTGACCCTTGCCTTCGGAGCCGGAGCACAGAGCCAGGATGCCATGCGCCTGAACGAATACCTGGTGGTCAATACCGATGACTTCCAGGACGATTTCGGTCAGCAGAATGCCTGGTTCGAGCTCTTCAACTCCTCCTACGGCACGGTCGACATCGGAGGCTGCTACCTCTCCGACGACGCCAACAATCTCAAGAAATATGCGATTCCGGGCGGTGACCTGATGACCAAGGTCAAACCGCGCCAGCACGTCCTTTTCTGGGCGGACAACCAGCCGTATCGCGGTACCTTCCACGTTTCGTTCGACTTGGCCAACGCCAAGGAAATCATCCTGACCAAAGGTGACGGCAAGACCATCATCGACCGCATTCCCGTGCGTCACGACCTGGGCGAAAACATCTCGTTCGGCCGGTCGATGGACGGCGAAGGCAGCATCACGGGCGACGGTGCAGGCTGGCAGGTGATGGAACGCACTTCCCCGAGCACCAACAACTCGCTCATCGACAAGGCGGCCAAGCCTGATAAGATGAAAGCGATGGACCCCTACGGTTGGATCCTCGCCCTGACGGCCATGTCGGTGGTGTTCCTTGCCCTGATCCTGCTCTATTTCATCTTCAAGGCCATCGGCAATGCCAACATCAAGGCCGGTAAGAAGCGTTCCGCCGCTTCGGTCGGCACCGACGTTCATCAGTCCGAATACGGTGAAGTCCCCGGTGAAGTGTATGCCGCCATCGCGACGGCCATGCACCTCTACAACGAGGACAGCGGGACCCACGATGAGGAAAGCTTCGTCGTGACGCTCCACCACACCGACCGCACCTACTCGCCCTGGAGCTCGAAGATCTACACGCTCCGTGAAACGCCGCAGGTCAACAAAAGCAGAAGATAACCCTTTAACCCAGAAAGAAAATGAAAGAATATAAAATCAAGATCAACGGTAACGACTACAACGTTACCATCGACGAGGTGGAGGGCAACGCTGCCAAGGTCGAAGTCAACGGCACGCCTTACAATGTCGAGTTCGACAAACCGCTCTCCAAACCCAAGAACATCAGCGTGGTCAACCGTCCGGCCGCCGCTCCTGCCGCAGGTCCGGCTCCGGCCAGTCGTCCTGCCGCAGCGCCCGCAGCAGCCGCTGCCGGCGGCTCCACCGTCAACTCCCCGCTCCCGGGCGTCGTGCTCGAGGTCAAGGTCAAGGACGGCGACAAGGTGACCAAGGGACAGGTCATCATGGTGCTCGAAGCCATGAAGATGGAAAACGCCATCGAGGCTCCTTGCGACGGTACCGTCACCATCAAGGCACAGAAGGGCGACTCCGTCCTCGAAGGTGCTCCGCTTGCCATCATCGCATAAATGAAACGCTATGCAGAACATCCTTGAAAACCTGAAAGAATTCTGGCAGTTTACCGGTTTTGCCAACTTTGAGTTTGGCTACCTCATCATGATCATCGTGGGATGCCTGTTCATCTTCCTGGCGATCAAGTTCGAGTGGGAACCGATGCTGCTGGTCCCGATCGGATTCGGTATCCTGATCGGCAATATTCCGCTCTTCGCAGGCCTGAATGTAGGCGTATATGAAGAGGGATCCGTGCTGAACATCCTATACCAGGGTGTGCAGCGCGGCTTCTACCCGCCGCTCATCTTCCTCGGAATTGGTGCGATGACAGACTTCTCCGCCCTGATCGCCAATCCGAAACTGCTGCTGATCGGCGCGGCCGCCCAGTTCGGTATCTTCGGCGCCTACGCCATCTCCCTGGCCCTTGGTTTTGACGCTGCCCAGGCTGGTGCCATCGGCATCATCGGCGGTGCTGACGGTCCGACGGCCATCTTCCTGTCCTCCCGCCTGGCTCCGAACCTGATGGGTGCCATCGCCGTGTCGGCTTATTCCTACATGGCCCTCGTGCCGGTGATCCAGCCGCCGATCATGCGCCTGCTGACCACCAAGAAAGAGCGCCTCATCCGCATGAAGGCCCCGCGTCCGGTCTCCCCAACCGAGAAGAAACTCTTCCCGATCATCGGCTTCCTCCTGACGGCCTTCATCGTGCCCTCCGGTATTCCGCTGCTCGGTATGCTCTTCTTCGGCAACCTGCTCAAGGAAAGCGGCGTGACCAAGCGTCTGGCCAACACGGCCAGCGGTCCGCTGGTGGACATCGTCACCATCCTGATCGGTGTCACCGTCGGTGCCTCCACGCAGGCAAGCCAGTTCCTCCGCTGGGAATCCGTGAAGATCTTCATCATCGGCGCCCTGTCGTTCGTGATCGCCACCTTCGCCGGCGTGCTCTTCGTGAAGTTCTTCAACCTCTTCCTCAAGGAAGGCAACAAGATCAACCCGCTCATCGGCAACGCCGGTGTGTCGGCCGTTCCGGATGCCGCCCGCGTGTCGAACAACGTCGGCCTGGAATACGATCCGAAGAACTACCTGCTGATGCATGCCATGGGCCCGAACGTCGCCGGTGTGATCGGCTCCGCCGTCGCCGCCGGTATGCTCCTGGGCTTCCTCGGTTAGGAATCCGTCATTTTTCAATAAAAAGGAATCGACTTGAAGTCGGTTCCTTTTTTGTATATTTGTATCCTTGTTATTTCAGAGGCCATGGCGCAAATCCTCCGTTTCGAAGTAGAAGAATTCTACCGCGGACGCATCCGTCCGGGCGAAGTCGTACTTTCCGATGAGGAAATGAATCGACTGCAGCAGTATTTTCGGGAAACGGATGAGGATGCCGATCTTTACAATTCGGATCTGGACCGCCGTTGCCCCGACATTTACCGGAAAATCGACGAAGCGGCGCTCCCCTTGATGCAGGAGATGGACGCGCTGCTGGAAAAGCAGGGTCGATCCGGAGAAATAGACGAAAAATATCCGCTGGGCTTCTACCGCGTCGATCTGGTCCTTCCCGAACAAGCCTAACACCCGCACAGGGTACGCCCTCCAGGACCGTCTCGCTCCGCTCGACCCCTCCCATCGCAGGCGATGGGCCCCTCACTCTTACAGTGCCGAGGGTGGCATGGGTCCTGGAGGGCGTACCCTGTGCAGATGTCAGGCTTGTTTGCTGTCAGCCTTTTGCTGGAAGCGGGCGATGTCGATGATGAAGCGCTCGTGGGTGCCCTCACCGACGGGGCCGCGCTCGTCGCGGACTGCGACGCGGAAGACGAGGCGGCGGCGGTCGATCTCAACCAGTTCGCTTTCGGCCGTGACGGTCATCCCGACGGGCGTTGCAGCGCTGTGGGACACATCGATATGGGTGCCGACAGTCCCCTGCCCTTCAGCCAGGAAGGGCTCGACGCTTTTCAGGCAGGTTTTCTCGATGAGCGCGATCATCATCGGCGTGGCAAAGACTTTCACCGTCCCGCTGCCGACCTTGTCGGCTGTCACCTCCGCGGTGACGACCTGCTGCTGCAGGCCGCTGATTCCTGTATGCAATTCCATTTCTGTAAGATTCAACGATTCTCCGACAAAGATACGGCATATTTTGTAAATTTGCAGAAAAACACATCGCCATGAAAAACCGGTTTTCCTGCTTCGGCCAGGCGTTATTGGCCACAATCCTGATCCTTTCCCTGCAGGCCTGCGGCGCCCAGCGTCAGGTCGCACAGTCATCCGGCAACCCCACCAAAGCCAGCGGCCGCGACTATTCCATCGCGCCCGACGATCCGTCCGGATTCGTCGTCCTGACCGACGTTGTCCCCGATGTCATCCTGGAAATCCGCTACTTCAGCAGCTTCAATTTCGTCGGCACCCGCGTAGACGGCTATCAGGAGCCCATCGCCCTGATGACGAAAGAAGCCGCCAGGGCCTTGAAAGCCGTCAGCGACGAGGCGATGTCTTTGGGCTACCGGCTCAAGATCTGGGACACCTACCGTCCGCAGATGGCCGTGGACCACTTCTGCCGCTGGGGTGAAAACGTGGCCGATACCCTCACCAAACGCTATTTCTACCCCTACCTGGACAAGGACGTGGTCTTCGACCGCGGTTACATCGCCCGCCGCAGCGGCCACTCCCGCGGTTCGGTGGTGGATCTCACGTTGGTGGACATGAAAAGCGGACGCGACATCGACATGGGGTACGGTTTCGACTGGTTCGGCGAGGAATCACATCCCGATCACCGCGCAAAGATCACCGAAGAACAGTACCAGAACCGGATGCTCCTACGCCGCCTGATGCTCAAGCACGGCTTCAAGCCCATCGACGAAGAGTGGTGGCACTTCATCCTCAAGGACGAGCCCTACCCCGACACCTACTTCACCTTCCCCGTCCGGCAGTTGTAACCATCCTTCCACCGTTTTACGCCTCCTCACACCTGCCGCAACTACGATCGCAACAGTTTGTCCTCTTCCAGCGACAACTCGCTCCCAAGCGATCCATTTCGCCAAAGTGCGCGCATTTGATACGGGCCTCAGCGCGTCAGATGATGATTGCCCGCGCGCACTGCCCGATCCCAAGCCAGTGCGCGCACCTCGTTAACATCTCAGACATATTTGCATACTTCTTTATAAGGGATACGAACAAGCGCGGCAATTTGTCTGCACGAAAGATGATACGCCTTGCGCAGTTGCTGTGCAATGTAAATCCGCTGAAAAGCGTCCAGTCGCCGCACATCCTTAAAGCCATAGCATTGCTGGACCAACGCCTGGCATTTCAGGCGCGCTTCAGTATCCTCAATTGTGACACCCCGGGCGAGCGCAATTTTCTGCCGCACCAGTTGATCGCGATTCCGGCTGTTGCCCTGAAAAACGCGAAAACAATTGGGAGTCTTGTAGATATCTTCAAATCGGCTGACATCCACGAAATTTTCAGGCAGGAGAATACCACTACACATTTGCCACGAGTCAGGGACCGGCGCCTTGGAACAAAGCAGCCTCCGACGTACCCGTTCACTGAGATCGCCCACACGAACCATCCTGCCACGACATCCGCTTTCATCCGTGAGCCAAATAGACTTATGTGCTTTGCTCCGGAAGTACATGGAACCCGTTCCCCAACGATAATCATAAGGCATCACCGGCTTCCCGTCTTTCGTCGCCTGATAGATGGTATAGGCTCCAACATTCAACAAATAATCCTCCGAATCCACCAGTAGAAGTTCCAACTCAATGTCAGCTCCCTTCCGTGTCCCCCGGATGCAACCTACATGATGCGCCCAACTCTCTTCATACATCGTTTTGAACTCTACACAAGCTGCTTTCGTTCCATAAAGCAGCGAATGAAGATGGGTATCCTCAATAGAATAAGCCAAGACAACAACATCAGCGTTCGCAGCACAGACACCCACCAAGTTGAAGGCCACGCGGAAATCTTCATCACAGGTAATGAAGTCCGGCGTCAGTTCACCATCAGAACATAAATGATAAAAATGGGGATAATCTTCCCGATCCAGAAATCCGTAGTAGTTATTCATCATAATAATCCTGCGCCTCAATCGTACGTCACCGACATGATGATCCGACAGATTGCCGAGCTACCCTGCGAAGTTGAGAAAAAATCGGCAGATTTCCACCTTTTATTTTGTTTTTTAGCCTGGCCTATTCTGACGAGCGATTCTAGCCAACGCTTCCGCCGCAATTCTGCCATTACTCCCCAAACCAAGCACCTCGTCGCCAACTTACTGATTTTATGAAAGATGCACAACACCGAGTTCTTGTACGCGTGCGACGCAGGGGAATCCTATACGTGCGAGGGGCCCTATACGCATGTATTGAAGGGATTTTCATACGCGAGTACCGCAAGGAGTCCCGCTAATAGAGCTCGAAACGAATTCCGCCAAAGTGCGCGCACTTCATGGGGCTCTCAGCGCGTCAGTCGCAGATTGACTGCGCGCACTGACCGATTCCAGGCCAGTGCGCGCGCTTGATCGGCCGCACAGAACAGGAAACGCCCTTCAACTGCGCGCACTTTGGCGAAAATAATTCGGGAGGCAAGGCAAAAGGGCCGAGGACAGAGAACAGAGGGCGGAGGGCGGAGTACGGAGTACAGGACAGCCGTAGGACAGGAGATCCGGAAAGCCGGAGAGCCGCTAGAAGAGCCTTTCGAGCACTTTGGGATCGGCCGCCGGAAAGAACTTACGGACGTGGGCAATAAGAAGGGCCTGGGAGGCGGCGGGCTCCAATGCCGTTGCGAGTGGATCAGCGACGGGCAGTGACGACGAACCCCCGGTCAGCGACGACGAGGCTGGTGGGATGGCGGGCGCGGCGAAGAGTTCGTCGGGGGTGGTGTTGGAGGCGCGTTGCCAGCCCCGGTAGGTCAATTCGGGACCGCGATAGACGCGTTCAAAATCGCCGATGACCGTCCAGGTTCCCATCTGAAGGAACTGGATGACGCTGTCCATTATACTCTTTTTTACAGCGGGCGTAAGCATCGGGCGATAGCGGGCACCGAGCGCTTTCAGTTGGGCCGGCGTAAGTTTTCGGGCGCAGATAATCCGTAATTCTCTCATCTCCAGAGCACCTGCTTCCTGAATGGCCGCAAGGGCCAGCGGCGCGAGGACTTTCATCAGTTTGTCGCTCTGTGTAACGGCTTTGCAGCGTTCACCGAGCGCCATTCGCCAGCGGGGCTGGCTGCGGCGCCAATTCATCAACTCCCGATACCACGTCACCGTCGCAAAGGCCGCCTTGCCGCCGAGAAATTTGCCGTAGGCGATGTCGCCTTCGCGGACCGCATCGATTTTCCAGTCCCAGGGTCCGAGAAAAGTATCCTCTTCCTCACTGAACCAACAGCCCGGCGCGGTCAATTCCTCGACCGACCAGCCGGGGATACCGCAACGGAAGAACGGCAAAACGCCAAAGTAACGGATGGCGGCGATCATCGCCTCGGGCGAATCGATGGGACGGACCTTGGGGATCGGGTTCATGGGAGAAGAATGGAAAGCAGGCATCAGCGGGCGGAGGGTTCGTGGCCCATGCGGGAGAGGGCGATCAGCACGAGGGGGATGGCGAAGAGGAATGATCCGATGTCGGCAAGCATCTGGGAGATCTCGACGCCGGTGAAACCCCAGAGGGCGTGACCGGCGAAGAGGGCCGGCAGGAAGAAGATGCCCTGCCGGGCGGAGGCCATGATGATGGCGGGGATTGTCTTGCGGATATTCTGCAGATACATGTTGGACAGGGTGATGAAAGCGACGAGCGGAAAACTGTAGCACTGGAAGCGAAGGACTTCGCTGCCGATGCGGATCACCTCCGGATCGTCCGACCGGAAGAGGGTCACCAGGGGCTCGGCAAAGGCCACGCCCAGGATGGCCAGAACCGTGCAATAGACGGTTCCCACGCTGCAACTGTGCCAGAACGCCTTGCGGACCCGGTCGTAGAGGCCGGCCCCGTAGTTGAATCCGCAAACCGGCTGGAATCCCTGTCCATAGCCGATCATGGCCGCGCAGGCGAGCATCGCGATGCGGCTCACCACCGAAAAGGCAGCGATGGCTTCGTCACCGTAGTGGGAAGCCATCTGGTTGAGACAGATGGCCGAAAAACTCATCAGTCCCTGCCGGGCCAGCGAGGGTAGGCCGCCGGCGGCGATGTCGTGATAGCGGCGCCAGCTGGGCTTGAAATGGGAAAAGCTCAACGGCAAGGTTCCCCGTTTGCCGACCATCGAGAGAATGACCAGGAAGCCGATGGCCTGCGAAATGGCGGTCGCAAGACCCGCTCCGCGGATCCCCATGCCGAAGCCGAAGATCAGGATCGGGTCTAGGGCGATGTTCAGGAGTGCACCCGAAACGATGCCGATCATCGAGAGCATCGCATTGCCCTGGTGCCGCATCTGGTTGTTGAGCGTGAAAGTGCCCATAATGAAGGGCGTACCGATCAGGATATAACGGAAATAGTCGCAGGCATAGGGCATGATCGTCTCGGTCGATCCCAGCAGGGACAGGATCGGCCGCATCAGCAGGAAACTGGCGGCGGCAAGGGCCACGCCGGTCAGGACGGAAGAGATCAGGCCGACGGCCGCCATCGTCTCGGCGTCGCCCACCTCCCGGCGGCCGAGCGCCCGGGAGATGTAGTTGCCCGACCCCTGGCCGAAGAAGATGGCGACCGACTGGATCAGAACCATATAGGAAAAGACGATGCCCAGCGCCGCCACCGACGGGGTATTGATCCGTCCGATGAAGAAGGTATCGGCCAGATTGTAGATGCCGGAGATGAGCATGCTGACGATTGACGGCCCGGCCAGTTCCGTCACCAGCCGCCCCACCGGACGTGTGGTCATCCGCAGATACTTCTCCTGCGGCGTCATCGTCCCTCTGTCTGCCTTTCTTTTCATTTGTCCGACTCTAAGGTGTAAAAATACAAATAAACTCGCGCTCCGCAAAAAATTTGCAAAAAAGGGGCGTTTTAAGTATTTTTGAAAGATGAAACAATTTCTCGTCTTCTTTCTGCTGCCCTGCGCCATCCTCCTTTGCGCGATGGATACGCCCGCTGCATATTTGGCCTTCCACGGCTATTCGCCCGCGACGGGAGAAGGCGGCTACACCACCAGCACCGCGCAGCGCGAAGCCATCAGCCTCCGATGGACGCCCACGGTGGATGTCGGCATCAGTGGATGGATCCACAGCCTCCTGCGGAGAAACCGCTGCCACAGCGAGTTGAACGAATACTGGCGGGCCTACCTGGGGCTGGACAACCAGGTTCCCGGCATGAATCCGGCCGCCAAGACGGAGTGGGACGATGCCGTCGAGCACGACAAGGCCGCCCAAAGGCTTCGGCCTCAGGGCCGTCCTGCCCCACTGCCTCGTCCTGCTGGCCATCGGTGCAGCGCTATCGCTTCTGGCTGCCCGGAGCCTCCGGAAACTTTAGGTTTTCCCACTGGAAATCAAGCTCTTTCTTGAGCTTCTTGCACATCGGCGTGAAGGTGAAATAGGTAATGCCCGCCGAGATCGGAGCCCCCACCAGCGGGATGACCTTTCCCACCGCCTTGGCGAAGCCTTCTTCGGAGAGTTTCACACCGATCCACTTGCAGATCTGCTGCACCACGCCGTACACCCAGGTCTTGTTGAGGGCAGCCTCGAGGACTTTTCGTTCAACCTGCGTACGGATGACGTCGAGCAGCGAACGGACCGCCGCCTGCGCACCCTGGGCTCCCATCATCACGCCGATCCAGAGGATCATCAGCTGGGCCGTCTGGTCGCTGACCTGCCCGTCCTCGCCGGACATATCGGGCCAGCCGTAGAGATAGAGCATCTTTTCCACCAGCGCGATGGCATTGCCATAGAACTGCGCCACATCGGCCGGGATCGTTCCGGCCATCGCCCAGCCGCCCGGCAGGCCTGCCAGGGCGGACACCGAGCAGACCGCCGTCGTCTGATAGCGGATGCATCCGGCGGCAATCTGGTCGATAATTTTCTTGTCAACCAGCCCCCGCGTCCCATAAGCGATTACCTTGTCAATCGTCTCACGGTCCAGATACGGAGCCAGCTCCTTCCTGAGGAACGGTTCCCGCTCGACCGTCACCACCGGCAGCCGCATCGCCGCCTTAATCACTTTGTTGAAATTCAGTCCAGCCATAGCAGGACAAAGATACAAAGTTCCTTTGGAAACTGCCGTTTTCTTTGTATTTTCGCGACGGATTTTTGAAACTTTTAACATAGGTGCTATGCAAAATAAATTGCAAGAATTGACGGACCGTCTGTACAACGAAGGTCTGTCGAAGGGAAGGCAGGAAGCCGACCAGCTGCTGGCCAAGGCCCGGCAGGAGGCACAGGCGATTGTCGCGCAGGCGCGCGAGGAGGCAGAGTCCATCCGCGCCGCCGCCGAAAAGCAGGCCGCCGAGACCCGCACGATGGTCGAGGGCGACCTGAAGATGGCTTCCACGCAGGCTGTTTCCGCATTGCGGCAGCAAGTGGAGAACATGGTCATCACCAAGGCCGTTGCAAACCCCGTCGGAGCCGCCCTGTCGGACAGCTCCTTCGTCCAGGAGTTGATCGCTACGGTCGTCAAGGCGTTCAACGCTACCAATCCCGACGGTGTCGGCCTCGATGTCATCCTCCCCGAATCCAAACAGAATGCCCTGGAACAGGCTTTCACCAACGAAGCCGTGAAGAACCTGTCGAAAGGCATCGAAGTCAAGAACGTCAAGGGCCTGGCAAACGGTTTCAGGATCGGTCCCCGCGACGGCGGCTACCAACTCAGCTTCACGGGCGACGACTTCACCGACCTGATCGGTGAATACCTGCGTCCCGCCACCAAGAAGATCCTCTTCGGTAAGTAATGGCCAACTACCCCTATATCATTGCCAGTTTCCCCGACCTGCTGCTCGATTTCGAGCAGCACCCGCTCGATGAAGAAGCCGTGATCGCCGAGGTGAAAGGCCAGCTGTCGGAAAAGGACGGCAAACTGGTTGACTGGCTGGAATTCGGCCTGGACGGAGACCATCTCAAGCCGCATTTCTACCGCAACATCCGCCAGACCCGGAACGTTTTCCTGACGGAATGGTTCGATTTCGACCGGAAACTGCGTCTGGCCAAGGTAGCCCATCTGGCCGGAAAGCCCATCGAGGAGACCTTTCCGGAGATGGACCGTGCCGTCCAGGTCTTCGCAATAGCGGACCTCTTCCAGCGCGAGAAACGCCTCGACCGGCTCTGCTGGGACAAGGCGGCCGAACTGGTCGATTTCGACATCTTCACCATCGACACGATCCTCTCGCTCCTGGTCCGCCTCCACATCGCCGCCCGCTGGAACAAACTCGATCCCAAGGCCGGCGCCGAATTCTTCAAGCAATTGGTGAATGAAGTCAGGGGCACGTTCCAGGGCATCAAAGCAGAACAAATATAAAAAACAGATAATGAAAGCTACAGGTATAGTTACCGGAATCATCTCCAACCTGGTGACCGTGCGTTTCGAAGGCGACGTGGCGCAGAACGAGATCTGCCACATCGACCTGGCCGGCACGAAAATGATGGCCGAGGTCATCAAAGTGACGGGCAAGAACGCCTTCGTGCAGGTGTACGAGAGTACCCGCGGCCTGCGCCAGGGCGACAAGGTCGAATTCGACGGCCACATGCTCGAGGTCCAGCTCGGACCGGGCCTGCTCTCCAGCAGCTACGACGGTCTGCAGAACAACCTCGCCACGATGGAGGACGTATTCCTCAAACGCGGCGAATATACCGCACCGCTGGACCACGACAAGGTCTGGCATTTCACCCCGATTGCCAAGCCCGGCGACACGGTGTACGCCGCCGACTGGCTGGGCGAAGTCAAGGAAGGATGGCTCCCGCACAAAATCATGGTCCCCTTCTCTTTCAAGGGTGAATACAAAGTCAAGAGCATCACGCCCGAAGGCGACTACCGGATCGACGACCAGATGGCCGTCCTGACTGATGCCGACGGCGAGGAGCACAAGGTGACGATGGTCCAGCGCTGGCCGGTCAAGGTGGCCGTCGGCGGATATGTCGAGAAGCCCCGCCCCTACCGCATCATGGAGACCGGCGTCCGCTGCATGGACACGCTCAACCCGATTGCCGAAGGCGGTACGGGCTTTATCCCGGGCCCGTTCGGCTGCGGCAAGACCGTGCTGCAGCACGCCATCGCCAAGCAGGGCGACGCCGAGGTGATCGTGATGGCCGCCTGCGGCGAACGCGCCAACGAGGTGGTGGAGATCTTCGCCGAGTTCCCGGAATTGATCGACCCGCACACGGGCCGTCACCTGATGGAACGCACGACCATCATCTGCAATACCTCGAACATGCCGGTCGCCGCCCGTGAAGCCTCCGTCTATACGGCGATGACCATCTGCGAATACTACCGTGCGATGGGCCTCAAGGCCCTGCTGCTGGCAGACTCGACTTCCCGCTGGGCGCAGGCCCTGCGCGAGATGTCCAACCGCATGGAGGAACTCCCGGGCGCGGATGCGTTCCCGGTGGACCTGTCGGCCATCATCTCGAATTTCTATGCCCGCGCCGGCATCGTAAAGATGCGCAACGGACATACCGGCGCCGTGACCGTCATCGGCACCGTGTCCCCGGCCGGCGGCAACCTCAAGGAGCCCGTGACCGAATCGACCAAGAAGGCGGCCCGCTGCTTCTATTCGCTGGCCCAGGCCCGCGCCGACAAGAAGCGCTACCCGGCCGTCGATCCGATCGACTCCTACTCCAAATACCTCGAATATCCCGAAGTGGTGGAATACCTCAAGGAACGTGTGGGCAAGGACTGGGTCGAGAAAGTGAACCGCGCCAAGAACCTGATCCGCCGCGGCAAGGAAATCGCCGAGCAGATCAACATCCTGGGCGACGACGGCGTGCCCATCAGCTACCACGAGCAGTTCTGGAAGAGCGAGCTGATCGACTTCGTCATCCTGCAGCAGGACGCTTTCGACCCGATCGATGCACTCTGCCCGATGGAACGGCAGGAGTACATGCTCACGCTCGTCCTGAAGATCTGCGATATCCCGTTCGCCTTCGACGACTATGAGCAATGCGCCGCGAAATACAAGGAGATCATCAATGTGCTCCGCCAGATGAACTATTCTGAGTTCAAGAGCGAAAAATTCAACCAGTATCTTGAACAGTTAAATACCCTTTTGTCCCATGAGCAGTAAAGCATTCCAGAGAACCTACACCCGGCTTGAGGCCATCACCAAAGCGACGGTGACGCTCCGTGCGCAGGGTGTCAGCAACGACGAGCTGGCCACCGTGGCCGGCCGCCTGGCCCAGGTCGTGAAGATCAAAGGCGAGCAGATCACGCTGCAGGTATTCGCCGGTACGGAGGGTATCCCCACCAACGCGGAAGTGGTCTTCTTCGGCGAACCGCCGACGCTCCACGTGAGCGAGGAACTCTCCGGCCGTTTCTTCAACGCCTACGGCAACCCCATCGACGGCGGTCCGGCCGTGGAAGGTGAAAAGCGCCAGATCGGCGGCCCGTCCGTGAACCCGTACAAACGCAAGCAGCCTTCCCAGCTGATTCCGACCGGCATCGCCGGCATCGACCTGAACAACACGCTGGTCTCCGGCCAGAAGATTCCGTTCTTCGCCGATCCGGACCAGCCCTACAACCAGGTGATGGCCCAGGTGGCCCTGCGGGCCGACGTGGACAAGATCATCCTGGGCGGCATGGGGCTTTCGAACGACGACTACCTGTATTTCCGCCACGAATTTGAAAGCGCCGGCGCGCTCAACAAGATCATCAGTTTCGTCAACACCACCGACCAGCCGCCAGTGGAGCGCCTGCTGATTCCGGACATGGCCCTGACGGCCGCCGAATACTTCGCCGTGGACAAGAACGAGAAGGTGCTTGTCCTGCTGACCGACATGACCCTCTACGCCGACGCGCTCTCCATCGTGAGCAACCGCATGGACCAGATTCCGTCGAAGGACTCGATGCCGGGCTCGCTCTATTCCGACCTGGCCAAGATTTACGAGAAAGCCGTGCAACTGCCCAGCGGCGGCTCCATCACCATCATCGCCGTGACCACGCTCAACGACGGGGACATCACCCACGCCATTCCCGACAACACGGGTTACATCACGGAAGGCCAGCTCTACCTGCGCGCCGATACCGATACGGGCAAGGTCATCATCGACCCGTTCCGTTCGCTGTCGCGACTCAAACAGCTCGTGCAGGGCAAGCAGACCCGCGAAGACCACTCCCAGGTGATGAACGCCTCCGTCCGCCTGTACGCCGACGCCGGCAATGCCAAGACCAAGCTGGAAAACGGTTTCGACCTGTCGGACTACGACCGGCGCTGCCTCGACTACGCCAAGGACTACGCCGTCGAGATTCTCTCCATTGACGTGAACATCGGCCTGACCGAAATGCTCGACACCTGCTGGAAACTCTTCGCGAAGTATTTCAGCAAGGCCGAAACCGGCATCAAGCAGGCGATGATCGACAAATACTGGCCTGCCTAACGTCATTCCCGGCCTGACCGGGAATCTCACACAACAATATGGCTATCAAATTCCAATATAACAAGACATCCCTGACCAACCTCGGCAAGCAGCTGAAGGTCCGCCAGCGGGCGCTCCCGACCCTGAAAAACAAGGAGTCGGCGCTCCGCATGAGCGTGATCCAGGCCAAGGCCGAGTCGGAACGCTTGCAGAACGAGCTGGAGGAGGCCCTCAAGACCTACGATTACATGGCGGGTCTGTGGACCGAATTCGAGCCCGGGCTGATCTCCGTCCAGGATGTGAAGCTCGCCGTCGTGAAGGTGGCGGGCGTACGCACCCCGGAACTCAAGGAGGTCATCTACGACGTCAAGCCTTTCGACGCCTTCGCCAAGCCGATGTGGTACAGCGACGGGGTGGCGATTCTCAAGAAGCTCGCCCAGCTTGGCATCGAGAGCGAGGTTTACACCGAAAAGAGCCGGATCCTGGAATTCCAGCGGAAGAAGACGACCCAGAAGGTGAACCTCTACGAAAAGGTGCAGATTCCGGGCTACCAGGAAGCGATCCGCAAGATCAAGCGCTTCATGGAAGACGAGGAGAACCTCTCAAAGGCTTCGCAGAAGATCGTCAAGACCCGCCATCAGGAAGAAGAAGAGGAGGCAGAGGCATGATCACCAAAATGACCAAATACACGTTCCTGCTCCTGCGCAGCGATACGGACGCCTTTCTCCACGAAATCCAGGAGCTGGGCGTACTCGACATCACGCGCTCCCGCAAGCCTGTGGATGCGGATTCCGCGAGACTGTACCGGGAAGCCGAAGACATCCGCCGCGAGATCGAGACGGTCGAGCGCTGTGACTTCGGCAAGGATGCACAGCACACCGCACTGAGCGCCCAGCTGGCCGCCACCGCCGCTGCCCTGGAAGAAAAGAAGCAGTGGGGCGACGTGGATCCCGCGCAGCTCAAGGCGCTGGAAAAGGCAGGCTGCCCCTTCCACTACTATACCGTCCCGGTGAAAAAATTCAATCCCGCCTGGACGGAACAGTATCCCGCTGCGATCGTCGCGCAGGATGAGAAAAACATCCGCTTCGTCCTCGTAGGCGACGCGCCGCAAGGCAGCCGGGAATTCCAGGTCCCCGAGACCAGCCTGGCTCCCGAATCGGTCGAGGCCCTTTCCGGCCAGGTCCAGGCCCTTCAGAAGGCCATCCAGGACCGGGAATCCGAGATGGCATACCGCAAACAGGACATTCCGGCCCTGCAACAGGCCTATGCTGAAAAAGCGCAGGCGCTGCAGCGCTATCTGGCCGGAAGCCGTTCCCTCCTGGCGGCCGAAGACTACATCGCCGTACTGACCGGCTTCGCGCCGACCGAGGAAGACGCCCGCCTGAAAGCGGAACTCGACCAGAAGGCCATCTACTACATCAGCGAGCCTGCCACGGCCGCGGACAACCCGCCCATCCGGCTCAAGAACAACTGGTTCGCCCGCAACTTCGAGACCCTGACCGGGATGTACGGCATGCCGGTCTATGATGAATTCGACCCTACGCCGGTCCTGGCGCCTTTCTTCCTGCTCTTCTGGGCATTCTGCATGGGCGATGCGGGTTACGGTATCCTGCTGATTGCGCTCGGCCTGCTGCTGCGCAAAGGCAACTTCGACATACTAGGACTGCACAAGCACTGGCGTCTGGTCACGACCCTGGGGGTCGGCACCTTCGTCATCGGCCTGTTGCTGGGCACCTTCTTCGGCATCAACCTGAAAGAAGTGTCCTGGATTCCGGAAGGCCTGCGCAAGCTGATGCTGGTGGGCAAGATCGAGGCCGGCGGCGGCTCCTACGACATCGCAATGGTCGCGGCCATCGCCATCGGTATCTTCCACATCTGCCTGGCCCTGGTCATCAAGGCGGTCGGCCTTACGAAACGGGCCGGCTTCAAGGAAGCCATCTCCACCTGGGGCTGGGTGATCCTGATCGTCGGCGGACTTGCCGTAGCCGGACTCGCCTTGACCAACGTCCTGGACGCGCTTGCGACCAAGATCGCCGTCATTGTCGTCGGCGTGCTCTCGGTGCTCGGTATTTTCATCTTCAACAAGCCGGGACGCAATCCCCTGCTCAACGTGGGTGCCGGCCTGTGGGACACCTACCAGATGGCCACAGGCATCCTGGGCGACGTGCTGAGCTACATCCGTCTGTATGCCCTCGGCCTGGCCGGCGGCATGCTGGGTGCGGCCTTCAACAACCTGGGCGGCATGGTGCTGGGCAGCAATCCGACCTGGCAGTGGCTGCCCTTTATCCTGATCGTGGTGATCGGCCACGCGCTGAACTTCGCCATGAGCTGTCTGGGCGCCTTCGTCCACCCGCTCCGTCTGACCTTCGTGGAATACTTCAAAAACAGCGGATATGAAGGCAAAGGTTTGGAATACAACCCGCTGACGAAAGAAATGAAATAGAAAACAAATAAAAAAACAAAAAATTACAGCTATGTTAACAGTTATTCTCGGTTATGTCGGTCTTGCACTGATGCTTTGCCTGGCCGGCATCGGATCCAGCATCGGAACCACGATTGCCGGCAATGCAGCCGAAGGCGCTCTGAAAAAGAACCCGGAGAAGTCCTCGAGCTATATGATTCTCTCCGCCATGCCCGCTACGCAGGGTCTGTACGGATTCGTCGCCTTCCTGATGTGGCCCAAGGGCATGGAAGCGATGATGGATAAAGGCTTCCTCTATTTCGCCGTCGGCCTGGCCGCCGGTGCTGTCTTCCTCTTCTCGGCCATCCGTCAGGGCCAGGTCTGCGCCAACGGTATCATCGGCATCAGCCAGGGCCACGACGTCCAGACCAACACCATGATCTACGCCGCCCTGCCTGAGTTCTACGCCATCCTCTCGCTGGTTGCCACGCTGATGATCTGATTTCTGGCCATGAGAACAGGCCGAATTTATGGCCGGGAGGTTTAAATAGAACCTTCCGGCCATAGTTTTACCCCGTTTTTATGGCCGACAGTAGCAAGCTTCCGAAATTCTTGCTAACTTTATCGAAACTTATCAAAATATCGTTATGCGACGACTTTTCCTGACCCTCCTGCTTGTGCTGTCGGTGACAGCAGGCTATGCTTGCACGAATCTTATTGTGACCAAAGGGGCGTCGGCCGACGGCTCCGTGATGGTGACCTACGCGGCTGATTCCTATACCCGCTACGGCACACTGGTCCACTACCCGGCCGGCAAGCACAAAGCCGGCGAAATGCGCCGCATCCTGCAGTGGGGACAGGACCATTACCTGGGCGAAATCCCGGAAGCGCCCTACACCTACAACGTGATCGGCAATATGAACGAGCACCAGCTGGTCATCGGCGAAACGACCTGGGGCGGCCGGGCGGAACTGCGCGATCCGCAAGGGATCGTGGACTACGGTTCCCTGGAATACATCTGCCTGCAGCGCTGCAAGAAAGCGCGGGAAGCCATCGAACTATTCGTCTCCCTGGCGAATGAATTCGGCTATGCTTCCAGCGGCGAGTCGCTCAGTTTCGCCGACACCGAAGAAGCCTGGATCCTGGAGGTCATCGCCAAGAAGCCCGACGTCGTCGATGGCGTAAACCGCAACAAGGGCATCGTCTGGGTGGCGGTCCGGATTCCCGACGGCTACATTTCCGCCCATGCCAACTGCGCCCGCATCACCACGTTCCCGAAGGATGACCCCGCCAACTGCATCTATGCACCGGATGTAATCTCACACGCACGCGAAATCGGCATTTACTCGGGCTCTGACGAAGATTTCAGCTTCGCCGATACCTACTGCCCCCTCTCCTTCGGCCTGATGCGCAACTGCGAAGCCCGGGTGTGGAGTTTCTTCAACCGCTGGGGCGACCTGGACATGAACCAGTACCTCGATTTTGCGATGGCCGACAATCCGAAGAACCGGATGCCGCTCTACGTAAAACCCAAAGCCAAACTCTCGGTGCTCGACCTTGCCGCCATGATGCGCGATCACTACGAAGGGACGCCCTTCGACATGACCAAAGACATCGGTGCCGGCAGCAACGAGACGCCCTATCGCTGGAAGCAGAACGACTGGACCGTCGATGGCGTCAAATACTCCAACGGACGGCCCATCTGCACCCAGCAGACCGGATTCTGGTTCGTGGCCCAGTGCCGTGGATGGCTGCCAGACCCGGTCGGCGGCCTGTTCTGGTTCGCCGTGGACGATGCCGGCACATCGGCCCTGACGCCGGTTTATTCCGCTTCCCGTGCCGTTTCTGAGCACTATGCACTGGGGAATGGTTCGATGGTCGAATACTCGGAAAGCTCGATGTTCTGGCTCAACAACCGGATCGCCCAGTTCGCCTACCTGCGTTACAATCCGGTCGGACTTGAAGTTCAGGCGTGCATCGCCGAACACGAACGCAAGATGGTCGATAAGGTGGCCGCCTGCGACGCAGTCGCCCTGGCCATCAAGAACCCGAAGAAGCAGTTGAAACATCTCACGAATTTTTCGGTCGCGGAAGCCGACGCCCTCTTCGACAAATGGTACAAACTCGACAAATATCTTCTGCTCAAATACATGGACGGTACCGTCAAGCACCAGAACCCTGACGGCAGCTTCGTCACCAACGGCAGCACCGATTACATTCCCGTTTCTCCTGACTGGCCCGGCTACAGCGAAAAATTCAAACGCGCCATCGTCAACGACAACGGCTCACTCCTGAAAGTCCGTTGATGGGCCGGCCGTAAGGCTCCGATAAAGTACGTGGTAACATTTACTAACCTTAAGTTTAGGTTAGTAACCCCTTACCGGTCGTTAGTAATTGATCAGTGATTGACAGTGGTTGCCTTGTGCCAGTGGGCAGGCAGAAGATCCCGCCAAGGGCCCTTGTAGGAGG
>Ga0208297_1000243_pt1 | contig 136532 bp, 106 predicted proteins | sample LMS_cellobiose_e_FD_187367 | JGI IMG/M metagenome (GOLD analysis project Ga0208297, IMG submission 187367) | Rumen-fistulated moose microbial communities from Alaska, USA - LMS_cellobiose_enrichment (SPAdes) (version 2) | ecosystem: Host-associated > Mammals > Digestive system > Stomach >...
CCGGGGCTACCGGCTCCCGAAGTACGACATCGGCGCCGTCAAGGCGAAAACCCACGCCGAGCCCACCTGGGTGCATTTCGGCGGCGGCAATATCTTCCGCGCCTTTCCGGCCGCCATCCTGAACGAGGCCCTGAACGCCGGCCGCTACGACCGCGGCGTCATCGTGGCGGAGACCTTCGATTACGAAGTCATCGACAGGGTCTATGCCCCGTACGGGAACCTTTCCCTGTCGGTGAGCCTCCAGTCCTCCGGGACGATCGAAAAAACGGTCATTGCCTCCGTCACGGAGGCCCTGAAAGCCGATTATGCCTTCCCCGACTGGGAGCGCCTGAAGGAAATCTTCCGCAACCCGTCCCTCCAGATGATTTCCTTCACCATCACCGAAAAGGGGTACACCGTCGCGCCCTCCGACCTGGACCGCGGCCTGACGCCCGTCCTGGCGATGGGCAAGGTCGCCGCCCTGATGCTGGAACGCTTCCAGGCCGGGGCGCTGCCGCTGACCGTGCAGTCCATGGACAACTGCTCCCACAACGGAGACAAGGTCAAGGCCGGCATTCTCGCCTATGCGCAGCGCTGGGTCGCCGACGCGCTGGCCCCGGCGGAATTCCTCGCATGGCTGCAGGACGGCTCGAAGGTCAGCTTCCCCTGGTCGATGATCGACAAGATCACGCCCCGCCCCCACGCAAAGGTGCAGGAAATGCTCGCCGCGGACGGCTTCGAGGACACGGAAACCTTTGAGACACAGAAACATACATTCACGGCCCCGTTCGTCAATTCCGAAGAGGTACAGTACCTTGTCATCGAGGACGATTACACCAACGGCCGGCCGCCGCTGGAGGAGGGCGGAGCGCTCTTCACCACCCGGGAGACGGTGGACAAGGTGGAGACGATGAAGGTCACCACCTGCCTCAACCCGCTGCACACGGCGATGAGCCTGTATGGCTGCCTCCTGGGCTACACGCTCATCAGCGCCGAGATGAAGGACCCGGACATCCGGCTCTTCATCCAGAAACTCGGCTATATGGAAGCGATGCCCGTCGTGACCGACCCGGGCGTGCTGAATCCGTACGAGTTCATCGGCGCGGTGATCAACCGGCGCCTTCCCAATCCCTTCATGCCGGACGCCCCGCAGCGCATCGCGATGGACACCAGCCAGAAGATCCCCATCCGCTTCGGCGAAACGCTCAAGAAGTACGTCGCCCGCTCCCTGGACCTGGACAACCTGGTGCTCATTCCGCTTGCGCTCGCCGGATACGCCCGCTACCTGAAGGGCGTCCGCGATGACGGGACGCCGTTCGAACCGTCACCGGACCCGCTGGTCGGGGAACTGATGGCGATCGTGGCTCCGCTCGAAGTGGGCCGGCCGGACCAGGACTTCTCCTGCCTCAAGCAGCTGTACGGCCGGAAGGACATCTTTGCGGTGGACCTGTACGGAATCGGTCTCGGCGAGCGGATCGAGGGGATGGTGAAGGATCTTTTCTCCTCTTTCGGCGCCGTGCGCGCCACCCTGCACAAATATGTTTGGGCACGCTAGTCTGGGCAAATGGCGATATTTTAAAAGAGACCGACACCTTTTTGAAAGCGGCGCCGCCCCGAAAAGCATATCTTTGTAAGACTTATATATAACACGACAATGGCCAACAACGAATCCAAAGGCTTCTACAAGCTCAGCTGGATGCAGCGTATCGGTTTCGGCGCCGGCGACATGGCGCAGAACCTCATCTACCAGACCATCAGCATCTGGCTGCTTTTCTTCTACACCAACGTTTTCGGGCTCAAGCCCGGCCCCGCCGCCCTGATGTTCCTGATCGTCCGCCTCGTGGACGTGCTCTGGGACCCGGTGGTGGGCACCATCGTGGACAAAGGCACGCCCAAATGGGGCAAATACCGCTCCTGGCTCATCCTGGGCGGCATTCCGCTGGTCGGTCTCGCCATCCTCTGCTTCTGGAACGGCTTCAGCGGATCGCTCGTCTACGCCTACGTCACCTACGTGGGCATGTCGATGTGCTACACCCTCGTGAACGTCCCCTACGGCGCCCTGAACGCGTCCCTGACGCGGGACACCAACGAGATCACCATCCTCACCTCCACCCGCATGTTCATGGCGAACCTCGGCGCCCTGTGCGTCAAGTCCCTGCCGATCATCATCGCCATCTTCGCCCCGAAGGTCCTCAATCCCGAGACCGGCAGGATGACGGCGGTGTACAACACCCCGGACGCCGCCGGCGCGTGGTTCATCACCATGACGATCTTCGCCCTGGCGGGCCTGCTGCTGCTGTTCTTCTGCTTCTCCCAGTGCAAGGAGAAGGTCGTCATGGACCAGAAGGAAGCCGCCAAGGTCAAGGTGAGCGACCTGTGGATGGAGTTCGTCCGCAACAAGCCCCTGCGCGTGCTCGCCTTCTTCTTCATCACCGCCTTCGCGATGATGAGCGTGGGCAACGCCGCGGACGCCTACTTCATGACCTACAACGTCGGCGCCACGCCGCTGCTGACCACCCTGTTCATGTGGCTCGGCACCATCCCCGCCTTCATCTTCATGCCGCTTGTGCCCGCCATCAAGCGCAAGATCGGCAAGAAGGGGATGTTCTACCTGTTCCTGGGCGTCGCGATCCTCGGCATGGCGATGATGTACACCTTCGTGTCCATCCCGGCCACCAAGAGCAACTTCGTGCTGCTGTGCATCGCCCAGTTCATCAAGTCCACCGGCATCATCACCGCCACGGGCTACATGTGGGCGCTGGTCCCGGAGGTCATCTCCTACGGCGAATACACCACCGGCAAGCGCATCGCCGGCATCGTGAACGCCCTCACGGGCATCTTCTTCAAGGCCGGCATGGCCCTCGGCGGCGTGGTCCCGGGCCTCGTGCTCGCATGGGTCGGCTTCAACGCCGACGCCGCCCAGCAGACCCCGCTCGCCGAGCAGGGCATCCTCTGGCTGGTCTGCGTGATCCCCGCCCTGCTGCTCCTCCTCGCCATCTTCATCATCAGCAAGTATGAGCTCAGTGACGAGAAGATGGACCAGATCAACCGCGAAATCGAAGCAAGACACTTAGCAGAATAACCATGGCAAAGAAAGTTCAGAAACGCTACCTCTTCCTCGAAGACTACATGGCCGACCCGTCCGTGCACGTCTTCGACGGCAAGCTCTACATCTATCCTTCCCACGACTGGGAGTCCGCCGCGCCGGACGACGACTTCGGCAGCGAATACGACATGAAGGACTACCACGTCCTCACCCTGGAGGGCCCGGATCCCATGACCTCTCCCGTCAAGGACAACGGCGTCGCCCTGGACATCAAGGATGTCCCCTGGGCCCGCCGCCAGCTCTGGGACAACGAAGTCGTGAAAGGCCCCGACGGCCGCTACTACATGTATTTCCCGGCCAAGGACAAGACGGACATCTTCCGCTGCGGCGTCGCCATTTCCGACAGCCCCACCGGCCCGTTCGTGGCCCAGCCGGACCCGGTCCGCGGGAGCTATTCCATCGACTATGCCATCCTGCATGACGACGCCGACGGCGAATACTACATGTACTTCGGCGGCATCTGGGGCGGACAGTTGCAGCGCTACGAGGACAACCTCGCGAAGGACTGCGGCACCTCCTATCCCGCCGACGGGCAGCCGGCCATCCCGGGCCGCGTGGTCCGTCTCGCGAAAGACATGCTCCAGTTCGCCGAGGAGCCCAAGCCCGTCGTGCTGCTGGACGAGAACGGCGACCCCATCAAGGTCGAGGACAACGAGCGCCGCTTCTTCGAGGCCAGCTGGATGCACAAGTACAAGGGCAAATACTACTTCAGCTACTCCACCGGCGACACGCACAAGCTCTGCTACGCCATCGGCGACAACCCCTACGGCCCCTTCACCTACAAGGGCGTCATCCTCACCCCGGTATTCGGCTGGACCACGCACCACTCCATCGTGGAATACGGCGGCAAATGGTGGCTCTTCCACCACGACAGCGGCCCGTCCAAGGGCATCAACCGCCTGCGCAGCCTCAAGGTCTGCGAGCTGACCTACCGCGAAGACGGAACCATCGAGACGATCGAAGGTCTCGACCAATAATAAACTGTACTAAAACCGGAACGGGGACCGCGTGATGCGATCCCCGTTTTTCATTCCGGAGCCCTGTCCGGGCTCGACGCGCGCCCCACAAATGAGGCTCCGGGTGACGGGCCTCTGATGGTGGTATCCCCTTTTTCAGCGGGATTCAGCGGAAGAAGCGGGAGAGCCAGGCCTGGTTGATTTCGGCCAGGCCGGCGGCGGCGTCCCGGATCTGCGGGTTGCGGGAGAGGATGCCCGCGCAATCCTCATAGACATTGAAGCCGACGGCCAGCAGCTCCATCTGGCCGTTTTCGGGATAGGTGAAGGTCATCTCGCCGTCCGCGCCGTCGCTTTTCAGGAACTTGAGGGCGACGTCCTTGCCCAGCTCCTGCAGCGTGATGAACTTGCACATCTCGATGATGATGTCGTCCAGCCCGCAATCGAAGATCTTGACCTTCTCGATGAGGTCCCCGACGGTCCGGACGAGGCGTCCCGTGTACCCCTCCGGCACCCCGTCCGCATTGACCGGGGCGTCCGTCAGGACAAGCATCAGTTTCTCCGACGGATCATGGTAGAGAAAGGGGAATTTGAGCAGGTTCGAAGTCCCGCAGTGCGGGCAGTTCCAGGTGAAATAATCCCCGTTCCGGACCCGGATTTTGAGCTCCGGAGAGGCCGCCACGTTGACACTTTGCGGCACTTCAGCGGTATGTGGGGCCCCGCAGCGGGAGCAGTTGGCGGTGATGGTCATAAAAATGTTTCCCGTGGAACGTTTTGAAAAAAGAATTTACTGTGCGGACGAAAAATAAGAAAATCTTGCGACGTGAACCCTATTAAATTGGGACGAATAATTTTAGAATTGAATGAATTAACTATTTGATTGCCAAATATTCTGATAGTAGATTTTCCGTATCTTACAAACTTAATCCCAAGAGAATTAGGGACCAATTTCAAATCTCCTCAAAAATCAAAAATTTCATCAACAATCCGAAATTCTTTTCTAAACATTGAAGAGGAAGTGCATGATATCGCCGTCCTGGACGACGTAATCCTTGCCTTCGACACCCATTTTTCCGGCCGCGCGGACCGCCGCCTCCGTCTTGTACTTGACGAAGTCGTCGTACTTGATCACCTCGGCCCGGATGAAGCCTTTTTCGAAGTCGGAGTGGATGACGCCGGCCGCCTTCGGGGCCTTGTCTCCGACATGGATCGTCCAGGCCCGGCACTCGTCGGCGCCGGCGGTGAAGAAGGTCTGCAGTCCGAGGAGGTGGTAGGCACCCTGGATGAGGCGGACAACGCCGGACTCATGGAGTCCCATCTCTTCGAGGAACATCTGGCGGTCGTCGTAGTCCTCCATCTCCGCGATCTCGGCTTCCGTCCGGGCGGAGATGATGAGGATCTCGGCCCGCTCGTCCTTCACGGCCTCGCGGACGGCTTCGACGTAGGCGTTGCCGCGGACGGCGGAAGCGTCGTCGACGTTGCAGACATACAGGACCGGCTTGTTGGTCAGCAGGAAGAGATCGTGCGCAAGCGCAGCCTCCTCCTCGTTGAGCAGCGCGACGCTGCGGCAGGACTTGCCCTGCTCGAGGGCCTCCTTGTAGCGGAGCAGCAGCGCCAGCAGCTTCTTCGCCTCCTTGTCGCCGCCCGTCGTGGCCTGCTTCTGCACCTTGGCGATGCGGGCGGACACCGTCTCCAGGTCCTTGATCTGGAGCTCCAGGTCGACGACCTCCTTGTCGCGGACCGGATCCACGGAGCCGTCCACGTGGACGACGTTGCCGTCGTCGAAGCAGCGCAGCACGTGCAGGATGGCGTCACACTCGCGGATATTCGCAAGGAATTGATTTCCAAGACCTTCTCCGCGGCTGGCACCTCGCACCAGGCCGGCGATGTCCACGATGTCCACCGTCGCCGGGATCGTGCGCTGGGGCTTGCAGATCTCCGACAGCACCTCCAGGCGCTTGTCCGGGACGTTGGTAGAGCCGAGGTTGGGCTCGATCGTACAGAAGGGGAAATTGGCGCTCTGGGCCTTGCCGGAGCTGACGCAGTTGAACAGGGTGGATTTCCCGACATTGGGAAGGCCGACGATACCGCACTTAAGGGACATGTTATTCTGTATTTGGCAGTGCAAATGTACGCAAAAATCGCCATATTCGCGGTATGAAACGAACTATGATCATACTTCTGTCCCTGCTCGGGCTGTCCGCCCGGGCGATGGCCCAACCCCGCGATTCCCTGGTGGTTGCCTTCTGGAATGTCGAGAATTTCTTCGATTACCGCTCCGAAAACAAGCCGCAGTACTGGACCAAAGGCCGTTTTTACCGCAAATGCGACGCGATTGCCAAGACCCTGCTGCGCATGGCCGACCGCTACGGCCGCCTGCCGGATGCCGTGGGCTTCGCGGAGGTGGAGAACGCCTTCGTGATGCGGCAGCTCTGCAGCGCTTCCCCCCTGCGGAAACTGGACTACGCCCTCGTGCATTACGAGTCTCCGGACCACCGGGGGATCGACTGCGCGCTGCTGTGCCGGCGCAGCACGCTGCCCCTGCTGCGCAGCGCCCCGAAACACGTCCCGGACAGCGCCGGCGGCATCCTGGCCACGCGGGACATCCTGCTGGCGGAGTTCGACAGCCTGGCCGTCCTGGTCAACCACCATCCCTCCCAGCTGGGCGGCAAGGACAGCCCGCGGCAGGCCGCCCGCGCGCGGCTGCGCGAACTGACGGACTCGCTGCACGCCGCCGGGGTGCGGCGGACGCTGGCGATCGGGGATTTCAACGAGGATCTGTGGACAGAGCATGGCGTGAGCGCGGGCACGATCAAGTACAACGGCGGCTGGGAAAAGATCGACGGCGGCTTCGCAGAGGGCTTTTCCCGCGTGCGGGAGGAGGTCTTCGCGGACCCGCTCCTGCTGGTCCCGGATGCGGCTTTCGGCGGGCGGAAACCCCGCCGCACCTTCGTCGGACCCCGCTACACGGGTGGCGTCAGCGACCACCTGCCTGTTGTGTTTGTGCTGTATTTTTGATAAATTTGTGCTTGCGACAAACAATAACCAATCCATATGCAAAACAAAATCCACGACAAATTCCTGGCGATCTACGGCGAAAGCGGCACCATGTACGCCTCCGCGGGACGCATCAACCTCATCGGCGAACACACGGACTACAACGGCGGCTACGTCTTCCCCGGCGCCATCGACAAAGGCATCATCGCCGAGATCAAGCCCAACGGCACGGACAAGGTCCAACTCCACTCCATGGACTACGACGCCACGGCCATCTTCGGCCTCAACGAAGAGGACAAGCCCGAAGAGGCCTGGGCCCGCTACGTCTTCGGCGTGTGCCGCGAGACCATCAAGCGGGGCGGCCGCGTCGAGGGCTTCAACGCCGTCTTCGCCGGCGACGTGCCCCTGGGCGCCGGCCTTTCCTCTTCCGCGGCCCTCGAGAGCTGCTTCGCCTTCGCGATCAACGACCTCTTCCAGAACGGCATCGACCTGTTCGAGCTGGCGAAGATCGGGCAGAGCACGGAGCACAACTACTGCGGGGTCAAGTGCGGCATCATGGACCAGTTCGCCTCCTGCTTCGGCAAGGCGGGCAGCCTCATCCGGCTGAACTGCAAGACACTGGAATACAAGTATTTCCCCTTTGACCCGAAGGGCTACAAGCTGGTCCTGGTGGACTCCTGCGTGAAGCATGAGCTCGCATCGTCGGCGTACAATTTCCGCCGCCAGAGCTGCGAGCGCGCCGCCGCCGCGATCAAGAAGAACCACCCGGAGGTGGACTTCCTGAGCGACTGCAAGCGCGTCTGGCTCGACGAGGTGCGGGACGAGATCTCCGGGGAGGACTTCCTCCGGGCGGAATACGTGATCGGCGAGGTCCAGCGCGTGCTGGACGTCTGCGACGCCCTCGAAAGAGGCGACTACGAGACCGTCGGCGAAATGATGTACCAGACCCATTTCGGCCTCAGCCGCCTGTATGAGGTGAGTTGCGAGGAGCTTGACTTCCTCAACAAGCTGGCCCGCCGGCTGGGTGTCACCGGTTCGCGTGTGATGGGCGGCGGCTTCGGCGGCTGCACGATCAACCTGGTCAAGGATGCGCTGTACCTGCCGTTCGTGGCGGCGGCCAAGGCCGAGTTCACCCTCAAGTTCGGCCACGCACCGAAGATCTACGACGTGGTCATCTCCGACGGCGCCCGCAAGCTGTAGCGGTGGTCCGTTGACGACGAAAAAGGGCCTGCAGACATCTGCAGGCCCTTTTCAATTCCAGTCTGATCGACTAGAAGAAACGCTCACGGTTGTCCTTGACATTGTCATAGTCCTGCATGACGGACGTGATCATCTGCGTGAGGTACTGGGCCTTCTGGCTGGCGAGCGCCTTGGCGTCGTCCTCGGTGTAGAAGGAACCCAGTTCCTTGCTGTTCACGCGGACCATGTAGGTGCCCATCTGGCCGGCCACGGGGCCGTAGAGCTCGCCTTCCTTGGCGGCGGCGATGGCGCCCAGCAGGGCCGGCTCCACGCTCGAAGAACCGAGCGAGAGGGCCTCGCGGTGCTCAACCGTCGTGCCGAGCTTCTCGGCGGCCGCTTCCAGGCTCTGCACACCGGCGAGCTGGTCGGCCATCTCCTGGCACTTCTGCTCCTGCATCTTGTTGAAATAGAGCAGGTCCTTGATCTGGGAAGCCACCTTGTTGATCGGGGCGTAACCCTCCTTGGTGGCGTCCTTGACGGCCACGACGAAGAAGTAGTTGTTGTCCACGGTGATGATGTTGGAGGCCTTGCCGACCTTGGCGTCAAAGGCCCAGCGGGTCACTTCCTTGGCATTGTCGATGGCACCGTAGCTGGCCGTCGCCTCGGTGATGGTGGCCGGGTGGGAATAGACCTTGGTGGAGTCCAGGGCCTTCTGGTAACCTTCGTAGGAGCCGCCGGCGAGGGTGGCGAAGGTGTTGGCCTGGGCGTAATAGCTGTTGAAGGTCTCCTTGCTGGCGATCGCGTCCTTCTCGAAGATGGCGACCTGCTTCTTGGCGACGGGCTTGGTCTTGTTGCTCACGACGACCACGTGGGTGCCGTACTGCGTGTTGAGCACGAACGGCTCGCCCACCTTCGCCTCGAAGATGCCCTCGAAGCCCGGAATCATGTAGTTCTGGGTCATCCAGCCGATGCTGCCGAGCTCACCGTCGGCGATGGAGCCCTGGTCCGCGGAATAGGTGGCGGCCAGGTTCGCGAGGTTGCCGCCCTTCTTGAGCACGGTCACGAGGCTGTCCGCGGTGCGGGCGGCGTTCTCGTCCTGGAGAAGGATGTGCTTGACGAAGGCGGAGTCGGGGAGCATCTTGCTGTCCATCACGCGGGCGGCATAGAAGGTATTGCCCTCGGAGACGATCTGGGTGACGGTGGCGCCGCCGAAGATCTGGTCGTCCAACTCGGCGTTGACGGTGCGCAGCTCGCCGGCCTTGTACCAGTAGTTGTCCAGGGCGCGGTCGGAGTTCTTCATCAGGAAGGTGCGCATGTTGTCCGTGCTGGCGAACTCGTCATAGGCATCGGTGATCGCCTCGCTTGCGGCGGCGATGTCGTCGGCGGAAGGAACGACCTCATATACGACGTATTCGATGTCGCGGTTGGCGTTCTGCTTGAAGAACGGCTTGTGCGCGTTGTAGTAGGCACGGATCTCGTCGGAGGAGACGTTCACGGTGCTGTCCTCGCTCATCGGGTAGAACACCATGAGGTAGTCCACGTCCGCGGTCGTATTGCCCTCGGAGATGGCCTGCGAAAGCTGCAGGGCGTTGTCCTGGCCGCTGGCCGTGAACAGGGCGCCGTATTTGGCGTAATACTGCTGGTTGTGGACCGAATTCTGGATATAGTTCCAGTAGGTGCGCAGCTGGCCGCTCTCGTCGGTGTCGACGCTCTGGATGAACGCCTTCAGGCGGTCGGCGGAGAAAGCGCCCGTCTCGTCCATGAAGACCGGATTCTGCGCGATGGCCGGGGACACATAGTCGCCGGCCATCAGGGCCAGCATCTCGTCCTGGCCGACGGTCAGGCCGGCGTTCTGGGCATTCTTGATGAACATGTGCTTGTCCAGGAGCTCCTGCCACGCGGCGTTGCGGATCTGCTTCTGGGTCTCCTCGTCGCGGACGGAGCCGGAGAGGAGCTCGTTGATGGTCGTGTAACGGTCGACGTCAGCCTGGAAGTCCGCGTAGGACACTCTCTTGCCTGCAATCTGGCCGACGTCATATTTGGAAGACATCGAATTGAGTGCAGACTCCAGCGTGCTGGGGTCGATGATGAAGGAAAGGAGGGCCAGCGCGATGATAATCGAGATCAGCAGGCCAAACTTAACGCGTATTTTTTCAAGTACCGCCATAGTTATGTATTTTTATAATTTCCGATAAGGGGCTGCGAATTTAGTCATTTTTTTGGAAATGGCCCAATAAAATTCACAGAATCAATGATTACCGCCGTACTATCCTGCACAACGACCCCGTAACCGTCGAACGGACGGTACAGGATGGAGTTGCGCACACGGTCGTCGGAACGCATTCCGAAGCCCTGCAGGAAGCCCTGGCGGGAATAGATCTTGACATAGCAGTCCGTGTAGACTTCCTTCTTGACCTGGTCCCAGTAGATGGTGTCCGTCTCCATGGTCTCCTGCTCGATGACATTGTGCAGGATGACGTTGCCGAAGGCCTCCCAGATCTCATCCTTGTTCCTGTCCTTGGGCACGATGTGCCGGGCGTCGTCCGCCAGGATGATGGTCTCGAGCAGCCCGTCCTCCGTGTACCCGTAAACGGAAAGCCCGTGCGGGAATGCGTCGTACGACGCCGAATCGGTGTCGTAGTGCTCCATCAGCGGCGCCTCCATCCGCATGCCGACCGTCCCGTTCTGGGTCTGGACCGCGAACATGTCGAAAGTCTGCTGGGTGGGCGTCCTGCCCAGGTCCAGCCGCTCCGCTTCCCCTATCTTGTTCTTGCAAGAAACGACAATGCTGGCAACCACCGTCGTGATTGCCAGCATGCGGAAAATATGTCCTTCGCCGCGCAACTTATCTGGTGCGCACCGTGGTGGTGGCACGCATGCCGCCGCAGACCACCGTGTAGGACTGACCCTTGGTGATGTCGTACATGAACGCCTCCGCCGTCTCCGGGAAGTACACGCTGTACTGGCTGATGTAGCGGTTGGCCTCGTCGGTCAGGGAGGGATCCGCGGCCTTGGCCTTGTTCATGAAGTCGCAGGCGACCCAGTACGGGGCGCGGCGCTCGATCTCGTTGCCGCCGCAGCGGGTGGCACCCCAGATGTTGCCGATCAGGAAGTAGGCCTTGCCGGCCAGGGCGTCGTTCTCGGCGGCCACCTTGGAGGCATACTCGAAGGCCTGGGAGTTCTTGCCGTTCTTGAAGCAGAAGGTCGCGAGCTCATAGGTCCAGTCGGCCTTGCGGGCATCCTCGACATCCTCGCTGGCGAGGGCGTTCTCCATGTACACGATCGCCTCGTCGACGTTGCCGCGGGCACCGTGCAGGCGGAACAGGTAGTAGGAGGAGCTGGCGGAAGGATCCAGGCGGTTCATCGTGGTGACGGCCTGCAGGAAGAGGTCGTTGTCGTCGCAACCGTCGGTCATGCTCATGGTCTTCACGATGCTCTGGGCGAGCTGGAGGTTGTCCGGATCGGCGGCCAGGCGCGGGGTGTAGAGGGCCAGGAGGCTCTCGCAGCTGGCCACCTTGCTGGCGGCGAACAGGCTGCCCATGTCGTTCTTGACGTTGGCGACCTGCTCCTTCTCGGTATCGTTGGCCGGGGTGGCCTTCTCGAGCAGCTCGGTGTTGCGCTGATAGGCGTTGATCACGGTCTCGGCATCCAGCTGGCCGGCCTGGAAGAGGTCGATGGCGGCCTGCATGTCGAACAGGAGGACCGTGGCGCGGGTCTGCTCCTGGTTGTTGGCGATGATCCCCTCGAAGCCGTCATAGAGCTTCTTGGGATCGTTCTTGACATAGTTGGACAGGTCCAGGCCCTTGTTGTTGAGCGCGGTCACCGCGTAGTTGGGATAGTACTTGGCGCGGGTGTCGTGCAGGGTCAGCAGGGAGTCCACGAGCGCGGCGCGGTACTTCGCATCCTTGGCGTTCGCGGTGATCAGGCGGCGCATCAGGGTCGTACCGTCGATCAGCAGGTTCTGGTTGGCGGTCGGCGGGCAGACGCTGTAGGCCTTGCGCCAGCTCGGCAGAGACTCATCATAGTTCTTTTGCTTGAAGTACTCCTTGTAGAAGGAGAGATTGGTAACGCACGTGGCGCTGTCGGCGCCGTACTTGCCCTGGGCGAAAACGTTGGTCCCCACCAGCGCGGCAGAAAGGGTCAGAATGACAAGAATAAATTTTTTCATATCGCTAACTGTTAAATTATTCATATTGGTACTTGCGGAACCATAAGTCGTAGAGATTGAACCCGACGGAGAAATTGATGTATCTTTCCCGCACCAGTGCATTCTCTACAGAACCCCGTTGTCCAAAATCCATGCCGAGCGTGAGTCCGTTGTATCCGTTGATGATCGGAAGCGTCACGCCGAGGGTGATTCCCTTCGATGCTATCTCATTGCCATTCAGCAAGAAATAGTCTTTTTTGTAGTATGCGCCGACCCGGTAGGCGACATGGTTGAAATAATAGCGGATGTCGTTGCGGTTGGGCACGATCTCGAAGCCCACACGGTAGGCTTCGGCCACCGTGGTGGCGAACATCTTGCCGCCCGCGAAGCCGCGGATGTCCTCCAGGCCGCACTTCGTCCAGTCGGAACGGGTGTAGTCGAATTCCGCGCGCCAGCGTCCCGCATCCCGCAGGGAAATGCCGACGCCGATCTCTCCCGCCAGCATCGCTTCGGACCCCTTGCCGAGGTTGTCCCGCCGGTAGAAGAGCGTGTCGGCGGCCGACGTGCTGGCCGCGAGGGAGCGGCTCGCCTCCACCGTGCCCCGCAGCCGGGCCGACGTGGTGTAGGTCGCGCCGAGGCAGAGGGTCAGTTTGGACCCGAGCGGCTGCTCGTACTGGAGGCCGAACTTGCCGGCGTGGCCGGTGACCTTCGCCGAGGTGCCGTTCTTGATGCTGTTGTACGAGGCGTCGTTGAAGAGGGTGTAATAGGTCTTCTCGATGTCGCCGAAGTAGAAATTCCATTGCGCGCCCACGGACAGGCGCTTGAAGAAGGTCACGCCCGCGGCGGCGAACACCTTGTAGATACTGCCGCTGCCCTTGGCGGAATAGGAGATGCTCCCCGTGCGGCCGATCAGCTCCGGATCCGTATAATCGAAGCTGTAGCCGAAGCCGGTGTCGCTGTAGGGCATGATGCCCACCATCATCGCGGAGCTGCGCCAGATCGGGAAGGACATGGCCAGGTCATTGATGTTGATGGTGTTGCTCGCCGAGGTGATATTGCCCTGCTTGAAGAGCTTGTTGTCGGAATACAGGGAGAAATCCGTCATGAGGGGATTGCCCTGGTATCGCTCTTCGGAGACGTCTCGGGCCGTGACGGCGGCCGGATTCAACAAGTTGATGTAGAGATTGTTGCGCGAAGCGATACCGACCCCGCCCATGGTCTTGTTGTAGGCCGAGCCGGGCTGGCTGAGGTCTCCGACCCCGAAAATGGAATATGGCGTATAGGTGCCCGTAGCCTGCCCGGATGCGCTGAAAGCGGCGCACACGGCCAGGATCACGGCCAATCCTGCTTTATGTAAGGTTCTTCTTGACATAGTCGTCCGTTATCAGGGCCAGGCCCAGCAAAACCATGTTGGAAACTACAAATATCGAGTTTTTCGTCTTCTTGGCAAAATAAATTGCGTCTCCGCCCGTAAAAATCACGATATTTTCGGGCCGGAGCCGGATGTACCCTTCAATTTCAAACATTATGCCCGAAATCACGCCGGACTCGATCGAACTCCGCACGGAGTGTCCTTCCGGGCTCACTTGCTCCGGGGTGTCCACCAGCGGAAGCGAGCGGGAATAGCGCTCCAGGGCCTTGAACCGCGTCCGGCAGCCGGGGGAGATGTTGCCGCCCATGTAGCGGCCGTCCCGGCTCAGGAAATCGACCGTCAGCGTGGTGCCGAAGTCAAACACCGTCACCGGCTTGTCCTGGAACAGGAAGCCCGCGGCGACCAGCCCGGCGGCGCGGTCGAAGGTCAGATACTCGGGGAAATTATGGCGCAGGAGCAGTTCCGTGTGGTTTTTGTCCAGGATGAGCAGGTGGGCGCAACGCTCGCGAAGCAGCGCTTCCTCCTCAGGAAGGACCCCGGCGGCCGAAGCCACCGTGAGCACTTCCGGGCGCTCCTTCTCGAGCAGGGAGAGAAGAAAATCCATCATCTTCTCGCCCTGGTACCGGAAGGTCTTGCCCAGGGTGGTTCCCTCGGTCCATGCGGCTTTCAGCGCTGTATTTCCTGCTTCGACAATAAGATTGGCCATGGTCGCAAATCATGCAAAGTTACTAAATTATCGCAACTTAACCAAAATCGCATGCGCTTCTTTGAGGGTGGGGACGCCCCGGACCACGATCTTGAGCTTGTTTTCCGTCTGTTTCAGCTCGAAGCGCGGCATTTCAGCCGTCTTCTCCAGGATTTTCGCAAAGACGGGCGACTTGTAGTACGGCGACATCGGGTTCGCGATGAAGAATGCGATCATCAGGCCGTTCTTGACGATCACCTTCTCGAAGCCGAGCGCGGCGCCGAGGTTGCGGATCTTGACCACCTCGAAGAGGTTGCCGATCTCGGCGGGGAAGGCGCCGAAACGGTCGGCGAGCTGGGCGGCATAGCGGTCGATCTCCTTGTCGGAGGACATGGCGTCGATGGTGCGGTAGATGCGGATCTTCTCCGCGGTGACGTCGATGTAATCGTCCGGGATATGGGCCGACTGGTCCGTCTCTATCGTGCACTCCGTCACGAACTTGCTCCGGTCGCTCCGGGTCACGATGCCCGTCTCCACGCCCAGTTCTTCCATGGCTTCCGCCAGGATCTTCTGGTAGGTCTCGAAGCCCATGTCCATGATGAATCCGCTCTGCTCGGCCCCCAGCAGGTTGCCGGCGCCGCGGATGTCCAGGTCCTGCATGGCGATGTTGAATCCGCTGCCCAGGTCGGAGAATTCCTCGATGGCCTTGAGCCGGCGGCGGGCGTCGTCGGTGATGCTCACCAGCGGCGGCACGATCAGGTAGCAGAACGCCTTCTTGTTGGAGCGGCCGACGCGCCCGCGCAGCTGGTGCAGGTCGCTCAGGCCGAAGTTCTGCGCCTGGTTGATCAGGATCGTGTTGGCGTTGGGGATGTCCAGTCCGTTCTCTATCAGCGTCGTGCAGAGCATCATGTCATAGTCGCCCCGGATGAAGTCCAGCATGCGCGTCTCGAGCTCGCGCGCCTCCATCTGCCCGTGGGCCACGCAGATCTTCATGTCCGGCACCAGCCGGTGCAGGATCTCGTGGATGGCGGGCAGTTCCTCCACCTTGTTGTGCAGGAAGAAGATCTGGCCGCCGCGGTTGAGTTCATAGTTGATGATGCTGCGGATCTCCTTCTCGTCAAAGAGGATGATCTCCGTCTGGACGGGAATGCGGTTGGGCGGGGGCGTGTTGATGATGCTCAGGTCGCGGGCGCCCAGCAGGGAGAACTGCAGGGTGCGGGGGATGGGCGTGGCGGTCAGCGTCAGGGTGTCCACGGCGGTCTTGATCTCGCGCAGGCGCTCCTTCGCGGCCACGCCGAATTTCTGCTCTTCGTCGATCACCAGCAGGCCCAGGTCCTTGAATTCAAACTCTTTGCCCAGGATCTTGTGTGTGCCGATCAGAATGTCGATCTGCCCCTCCTTGAGGCGTTTCTTGATCTCGGTTATCTCCTTTGCGGTGCGCAGCCGGCTGACATAGTCCACGTTGCAGGGGAGGTTCTGCAGCCGCTGGCGGAAGGTGTTGAAATGCTGCAGGGCAAGGATGGTCGTCGGCACGAGCACGGCCACCTGCTTACTGTCGGAAACGGCCTTGAAAGCCGCCCGGATGGCGATTTCCGTCTTGCCGAAGCCGACGTCGCCGCAGATGAGGCGGTCCATCGGGCAGTTGTCCTCCATGTCCCGCTTGACGGCGATGGTCGCGGCCTCCTGGTCCGGAGTGTCCTCGAACATAAAGGAAGACTCGAGTTCCTGCTGGAGGTAGGTGTCCGCCGAGAAGGCGAATCCCTTGGAAGCGCGCCGCTTGGCATACAGCTGGATCAGGTCTTTCGCGATGTCTTTAACCTTGGATTTCGCGTTGTATTTCAGGGTGATCCAGGATTTGGAACCCAGTTTGTTGATCCGGGGCGCCTCACCTTCGCGGGAGCGGAAACGCGAGATCTTGTGCAGCGCATGGACGGACACGAACACCACGTCACCGTCCTTGTAGGTGATCTTGACGACCTCGCGTACACGGCCGTAATCGTCCTTGAGACGCACCAGGCCGCCGAAAATCCCCACGCCGTGGTCGATATGGACCACGTAATCCCCGATGTTGAAGGCATTCAGGTCATTGATCGTGAGCTGTTCGCTCTTCTCCACGGTACGCCGCAGGTTCACGCGGTGGAAACGGTCGAAAATCTCATGGTCCGAATAGCAGCAGACCCTGTTTTCCGCATCGATGAAGCCGTTGTGGATGTTCTTTCCGGGGACGAATTCCGGGATGAGCCCGCCGTTCTGCGACAGGATGGACCTGATCCGCTCCAGCTGGCTCTGTTTCTCGCCGTATATCAACACTTTGTAGCCGCCTTCGATGCGGCTTCTGATGTCTTCCGTGAGGAGTTCGAAATTCTTGTTGAAAGTGGGCTGCGGGGAGATATGGAACTCGATCATGTCCATCCCCCCGTAAGACAGCGGGGTGTCTATGTATACCTTCTGGAAAGGTTTGAGTTTCCTGTAGAACTCTTCCTTCGAATACATGTCGGAGGAGTCCAGCCAGAGCAGCGTCCCCTTCGGGAAGATTTCCATGAGGCTCTGTCCCTGTCCTTCTTCCCCGCTCACCAGATCCGGCACGATCTCGATCTTATCCACCTTTTCCCGCGACAGCTGCGTGTTGCAGTCGAAGCTGTGTATGGACTCTATCTCATTACCCCAGAAAGAAATGCGGTAAGGATAATTGTCCGAGAAAGAGAAGATGTCCACGATGGAACCGCGGATGGCGTACTGCCCCGGCGCGGAGACGAAATCCACCTTTTCGAAGCCCTGCCCTGACAGGATGCGGATGATTTTGTCATGGGACAGTTCATCGCCTTCCTTGATCCTCAGGACCGCATCCTGGATCGACCGGGTCGCCGGGATTTTCTCCGCCAGCGCCTCGGGGTAGGTCACGATGAAAAGAGATTCCGGGTCACGCCCGGAATGACCATTGGAGGCAAAGTCCAGGATTTTTCCGATTGCGGAGGTACGCTGCACGCCCAGGGAGGACTTGTAGTTGCTCCGCTCCACGCTTTTCCCGGACTCCGGCAGGAAGAATACCCGGTCGCCTTCGATCAGGGGATACAGGTCCGCCGCGCAATATTCAGCCGCCTCCCGGTTCGGCAGCACGATGACGTGCACGCCCTCCTGCGCCACCTGGGACAGGACGAACCAGCGGGCGGACAAAAAGAGGCCCCGACAGAATACATCCTTACCGGATTTTATTCCGTCCTGCAGGCATACGCTCGTTTTGCCACTTATCAACATATTCGTCCCGAAGGTGGTTGAAAACCCGGTTGATAAACTGTTCTTTTCTTCATTTTCGTTGTCGATAAAAAGAATCGATCCCTTTTCAACAACGCTTCCAACAAACTATCAACTTCTTTTTCAACCGTCGTCCTCTTCTTTAATAATTTGATATTTAATCACTTTATTGAATTATTAACAATTCAACAACGCTATCAGAAAACAACAAATTATCAAAATAAAAGAACTATATTTGTATTCTGATTGTCGCGAACCCTATGACTGATTTCGACCCTCATAACGCAAACGACTGCAAAGATAAGGAATTGGACGGAATTATCCGGCCCCAGGAGCTGGAAGATTTCACGGGACAAGGTGAAATCGTCTCCCGTCTGAGGATCTACATCCAGGCAGCCAAATTGCGCGGAGAGTCCTTGGACCACACGCTTTTCCATGGTCCTCCGGGCCTGGGCAAGACCACGCTCGCGCACATCATCGCGAACGAAATGGGGGTCAACATGAAGATCACTTCCGGTCCCGTCCTGGACAGGCCGGGCGACCTGGCCGGCCTGCTGACTTCCCTGGAGACGGGGGATGTCCTGTTCATCGACGAGATCCACCGGCTTTCTCCCGAAGTGGAGGAGTATCTCTATTCCGCGATGGAAGATTTCGTGATAGATATCATGATAGACAAGGGCCCCGGAGCCCGTTCCGTACGCATTACCCTGAATCCATTCACCCTGGTGGGCGCCACCACGCGGGCGGGCCTGCTGACGGCGCCGCTGCGGGCGCGTTTCGGCATCACCGAGGGACTTGAGTATTATGACACGGAGGACTTGGTCAAGATCGTGAAGCGGAGCGCCGGGATCCTGAAGGTGGAGATCGAGCCGAAGGCGGCGCAGGAGATCGCGCTGAGAAGCCGCGGCACGCCGCGAATCGCCAATTCGCTGCTCCGCCGCGTGCGGGATTTCGCCCAGGTGATGGGCGACGGGCACATCGACCTGGAGATAGCGCGCTATGCGCTGGACAAGCTGAATATCGACAAACGCGGCCTGGATGCCATTGACAACAAGATACTTAGGACGATCATTTCGACTTTCAAAGGGGGTCCCGTGGGCGCCAACACCCTGTCCACCGCCATCGGGGAGGACCAGGGGACATACGAGGAAGTCTATGAGCCTTTCCTGATCAAGGAGGGATTCATCGTGCGCACCCAGCGCGGCCGCGTGGCGACGGAGCTTTCCTATAAGCATCTCGGGCTGGATCCGTACCAGAACAACGCGAATACACTGTTTTGACCGAAACACATAAAACTGATATGTCTGATAAATTAGATTCCAAAATCCCGGCCGGACCGCTTGAGAGCAAGTGGACCCGCCGCAAATCGGAGATCCGGCTCGTGAGTCCGAACAACAAGCGGAAAATGGAGATCATCGTCGTGGGCACGGGCCTGGGCGGAGCTTCTGCAGCCGCTTCCCTCGGCGAGTTGGGATATAATGTGAAGATATTCTGTATCAGCGACTCTCCGCGCCGGGCGCACTCGATCGCCGCACAGGGAGGCATCAACGCTGCGAAGAATTATCAGAACGACAACGACTCCGTATACCGCCTGTTCTATGACACGATCAAGGGTGGCGACTACCGTTCCCGCGAGGCGAACGTGTACCGTCTGGCGGAAGTGAGCGCAGCCATCATCGACCAGTGCGTGGCGCAGGGCATCCCCTTTGCCCGTGAATACGGCGGATACCTGGCTAACCGCTCCTTCGGCGGCGTGCAGGTGAGCCGTACCTTCTACGCCCGCGGCCAGACCGGACAGCAGCTGCTGCTCGGCGCCTATGCTTCCCTGAACAAGGAGGTTTCCTATGGCACGGTGAAGTCTTATCCGCGCCATGAGATGCTCGATCTGGTGGTGGTGAACGGCCAGGCGAAGGGTATCATTGCCCGCAACCTCGTGACGGGCGCCCTGGAGCGTTTCGGGGCGCATGCCGTGGTGATTGCGACCGGTGGCTACGGAAATGCTTATTTCCTGTCTACGAACGCGATGAACAGCAACGGCTCCGCGGCCATGCAGTGCTATCGGAAAGGCGCTTTCTTCGCCAATCCCTGCTTCGCGCAGATCCACCCGACCTGTATTCCGGTGCACGGCGACCAGCAGTGCAAGCTGACCCTGATGAGCGAGTCGCTGCGCAACGACGGCCGCATCTGGGTGCCCAAGAAAATCGAAGATGTGCAGCGGCTGCGCAAGCACGAAATCAAGCCTTCGCAGATCCCCGAAGAGGACCGTGACTATTATCTGGAGCGCCGTTATCCGGCCTTCGGCAACTTGGTGCCGCGCGACGTGGCCTCCCGGGCCGCCAAGGAGCGTTGCGACGCCGGATTCGGCGTGAACGAGACCGGCAAGGCCGTGTTCCTCGATTTCGCGGATGCCATCAACCGCCTGGGCCGCCAGCGCGTCGCCGAGCGTTATGGCAACCTCTTCGAAATGTATGAGAAGATCACGGATTCCTCTCCCTGGGAAGAGCCGATGATGATCTATCCGGCCATCCACTACACCATGGGCGGTATCTGGGTCGATTATGACCTGCAGACCACGATTCCGGGCCTGTATGCCATCGGAGAAGCCAACTTCTCGGACCACGGCGGCAACCGCCTGGGTGCTTCCGCCCTCATGCAGGGCCTGGCGGACGGCTATTTCATCCTGCCCGTCACCATCGGAGACTATCTCTCCAACAAGTTCGCGGAGCCGAAGACGGACGTCAATTCTCCGGAATTCAATGCTACGGAAAAGGCCGTGCAGGCCCGTATCGACCGTCTTTTCGCCATCAAGGGGACCAAGACGGTGGATTCCATCCACAAGCATCTGGGCAACATCATGTGGGATTACGTGGGCATGGCGCGCGATGCGGAGGGCCTCAAGAAAGCCATCGAGGAGATCCGGAAACTCAAGAAGGATTTCTACGAGAACGTCAACGTGCCCGGCAGCCAGTATGAGTTCAACCAGGAGCTTGAGAAAGCCCTGCGCCTGGAGGATTTCTTCGACATCGGCGAACTGATGGCGCGCGACGCCCTCAACCGGGCCGAGTCCTGCGGCGGCCACTTCCGTGTCGAGAGCCAGACGGAGGAGGGAGAGGCTAAGCGCGACGACGCCAATTTCATGTACGTGGCGGCCTGGGAATACAAGGGAGAAGACCGGGAGCCCGAACTCCACAAGGAAGAGCTCAAGTACGAGTTCATCGAGGTTAAAACGAGAAACTACAAAGAATAAGCGCGATGGATTTCAATCTGAAAATATGGCGTCAGAAGAACGCCAAGACGAAAGGCCATTTCGAGACCTATCATATTTCCGGAATCGAGGAGGATGCATCCTTCCTCGAGATGCTGGACATCCTCAACGAGCAGTTGATCCGGGAAGGATGCGATCCCGTCGCGGTGGAGCGCGGCTGCCGGAGCAGCGGCCCCGTGTCGTTCGACCACGACTGCCGGGAAGGCATCTGCGGCGCCTGCGGCCTGTTTATCGACGGCCGTGCGCACGGTCCGGACGAACACGTGACCACCTGCCAGCTGTTCATGCGCCATTTCAAGGACGGGGCGACCATCACGGTGGAGCCCTGGCGGAGCTCCGCTTTTCCGGTGATCAAGGACCTTGTGGTGGACCGTACCGCGTTCGACAAGATCCTGCAGGCGGGCGGCTTCATTTCCGTGCGTACCGGTGCGGCGCAGGATGCCAACAATATCCTGATTCCGCACGACCGGGCGGAGGAAAGCATGGATGCGGCGGCCTGCGTGGGCTGCGGCGCCTGCGTGGCGACGTGCAAGAACGGATCTGCGATGCTGTTCGTGGCGGCGCGCGTCAGCTCCCTGGCCCTGCTGCCGCAGGGACGTCCGGAGGCCAAGCGCCGCGCCAAGGCCATGGTGGCGAAGATGGACGAGCTGGGCTTCGGCAACTGCACCAACACCCGCGCCTGCGAGCTCGAGTGTCCGAAGGGCATCAGCGTCTCGCACATCGCGCGCCTGAACCGCGAGTTCCTGAAGGCGAAGTTCTCCGACTAGCTACCAGAGGAAATTATTGAAGGGATAACGTCCCGCATGGATCTCCGCGACCATTTTATAAATGTCGTCGCGGAGTTTGTCGATGTTCTCCTTCTTGATGGCGGAGATGAAAATGCAGGGGATCTTGCGGCCGTTGATCCATTTGGCCTTCACCTCGTCGAGGGTGAAATTCTTCTCCGTCTTGGGCTGCAGGGAGAACTCGTCGTAAGGTTCATAGGTGTAGGCGTCGGTCTTGTTGAAGACGACATAGACGGGCTTGTCGGCCGCGGAGATGTCCTTGAGGGTCTTGTCCACGACCTCCATCTGCTCTTCGTAGTCCGGGTGGGAAATGTCCACCACATGCACGAGGATGTCGGCCTCGCGCACCTCGTCAAGGGTGCTTTTGAAGGCTTCTATGAGCTGTGTAGGGAGTTTGCGGATGAATCCCACCGTGTCGCTGAGCAGGAACGGCACGTTGCCGATGACGACCTTCCTGACCGTGGTGTCCAGGGTGGCGAACAGCTTGTTCTCCGCAAAGACTTCCGACTTGGACAGGAGGTTCATCAGGGTGGACTTTCCGACGTTGGTGTAGCCCACCAGCGACAGGCGCACCAGCTGCCCGCGGTTGCTCCGCTGGGTGGCCATCTGCTTGTCGATCTTCTTCAGGTCCTCCTTGAGCTTGGAAATGCGCTCGCGCACGATGCGGCGGTCCACTTCGATCTGGGTCTCTCCCATGCCGCCGCGCGTGCCCATACCGCCGCGCTGGCGCTCCAGGTGGGTCCACATGCCCGCGAGGCGGGGGAGCATGTAGTTGTAGCGGGCCAGCTCCACCTGCGTCTTGGCATAGGCCGTCTGGGCCCGCTGGGAGAAGATTTCGAGGATCAGGCTGGTCCGGTCGATGACGGCGGAAGTCTTGATGATATTCTCGATGTTGCGCTGCTGCATGCCGGTCAGTTCGTCGTCGAAAATGACATAGTCGATATGGTTCTCCTCGACGTATTCGGCGATCTCCTTGAGCTTGCCGCTGCGGATGTAGGTGGCCTTGTCCGGCCGGTCCACGCGCTGGACAAATTTCTTGTCGCCCACAGCGCCGGCCGTCTCGGCCAGGAACTGCAGTTCATCCAGGTATTCGTAGATTTTCCTTTCGTCGTCATCCTGCCGGATAATACCGACGAAGACGGCCTTTTCTTCTCTCTTTTCTTGCATGCTCGGTCAAAAAAAGGCCATCCGCGTACGGACGGCCTCTCACTTGGTTTTGCGGGATTATCGCAGCTGGAAGATCACAGGGAACTGGTACGTAACCTTCACGGCGCGGTCTCTCTGCTTGCCAGGGGTCCACTTCGGGGAGCTCTGGATCACGCGCACGGCCTCGCGGTCGAGGGACGGGTCCACACCACGGAGCACCTTCACGTCGGAGACGGAGCCGTTCGGGTTCACGGTGAACTGCACCATGACACGGCCGGACACGCCGTTCTCCTTGGCGATCTCGGGATACTCGAGGTGCTGGGAAACCCACTTCGAGAAGGTGTTGGCGTCGCCGCCCTGGAACTGAGGCTTCTCCTCGACGAGGGCGAACGGGATCGCTTCCTCCTCGACGACCTCTTCCTGGACCTCCTCTACGTAGTCCATGATCTCGACACCCAGGTTGGCGTCATCCTCGAGGTTGAGGATGTTGTCGTCCACCTTGATGTTGTCGTCCACGATGTCGATCTGGTCGGAAAGAACAGGGATCTTCGGCGCCTCGGGGGGCGGGGGAGGAGTCTCCTGCGTGATCGGAATGATCTCTTCCTCGATCAGTTCGGTGTTCTCCTGGGCGAAGACACTCTCTTTCTTCTCCTTGGTCTTGTATTCGAACGCGAAGATCGTGATCAGAAGGGACAAGACTAAACCAATCTCCACAAACAAGAGTTTCTTGTTGTTGAGGTCGGCCTTGGGTGATTTCTTGACTTCCATATTTGTGGTTATTAAAAAATCTACATTCGAGTTTCAAAGATAGAAATATTTATTTTTAATTCCAATTTTTTCATTTAATACTCGTAAATTTGCAAAAAACATTCCATGATCCGCTACTTCCAGGAGGATATTTCCTTTGATTTGAAGCAAAAACGGCTGAACAACAGCTGGCTGAAGATGGTCGCCGGGAGCGAGGTGCGCCGCCTGGGCGCGATCAACATCATCTTCTGCTCGGACAACTATATCCTGGACGTGAACATGCGTTACCTCCAGCATGACTACTTCACGGACATCATCACCTTCGACTATTGCGAGAAGGACGTCCTCTCCGGGGACCTGTTCATCAGCATCGATTCGGTCCGGGAGAACGCCGCGTACTACGGCGTCGACTTCGCGGACGAGCTCGACCGGGTGATGGTCCACGGCCTGCTCCACCTGATCGGCTATGACGACCACACGGAGGAGCAGACCGCGACCATGCGGAGCAAGGAGAACTATTACCTCAAGATGAAAGCCGCGCTGCGATGAGGAGCGAATATGACATCATCGTCGTCGGCGGCGGGCATGCCGGCTGCGAGGCGGCTATGGCCGCCGCGACGCTCGGCTCCTCGGTGCTGCTCGTGACGATGGACATGCTGGGCTTCGCGAAGATGTCGTGCAACCCCGCGATGGGCGGGATCGCCAAGGGACAGATCGTCCGGGAGATTGACGCGCTCGGCGGATGGAGCGGTGTGGTCACGGACCGCACGACCCTCCAGTTCCGGATGCTCAACCGCTCGAAAGGGCCGGCGATGTGGAGTCCCCGGGCGCAGTGCGATAAAATCCGCTTTTCGCTGGAATGGCGTAAAATACTCGAAAGTAATTGTAAATTAGACATTTACGCGGATTCTGCGGTCGCTTTTCTCTTTGAGAATTCAAAAATCTGCGGCGTCAAGACCAACACCGGGGCGATTTTCAAGTCTCAAGCCGTTGTTTTGACCGCCGGGACCTTCCTTTCGGGCAAACTGTTCATCGGCCGCCACCAGATGGAGGGAGGCCGGATCGGCGAGCCGGCATCCTATGGATTGACCGAACAGCTCGTCGAAAGGGGGCTTATCACCGACCGGATGAAAACGGGGACGCCGCCGCGCATCGACATCTCTTCCGTTGACACGTCGAAGCTCACCGTCCAGCCCGGTGATCCGGATCCGGCGCGTTTCTCTTTCCTGCCCGAGCCGTCTGCCGTCCAGGGGGAGGGGAAGGAGCAGATGGACTGTTTCATCCTGCACACCAACGAACGCGTCCACGAAATCCTCCGAACGGGCTTCGACGATTCTCCGCTGTTCACCGGCCTGATCCATGGCCGGGGGCCGCGTTATTGCCCGAGCATCGAGGACAAGCTGCGCGTCTTCCCGGACAACGACGCCCACCAGCTTTTCCTGGAGCCGGAGGGCCGCTGGACCAACGAATACTATCTGCAGGGGTTCTCCTCGTCGCTGCCGCTGGACGTGCAGCTGGAGGCGCTCCACGCCATCGAAGGGCTGGAGCGGGTCAAGATCTTCCGGCCGGCATATGCGGTTGAATACGACTATTTCGACCCGACGCTGCTGTATCCGACGCTGGAGTCCCAACGCATCGGAAACCTCTTCCTGGCGGGCCAGGTCAACGGGACGACCGGATATGAGGAAGCTGCCGCGCAAGGCCTTGTGGCGGGCATCAACGCCCACCGGAAACTGCGCGGGCTGGATCCTTTTGTCCTCCGCCGGGACCAGTCCTACATCGGCGTGCTGGTCGACGATCTCATCACGAAAGGTGTGGACGAGCCGTACCGGATGTTCACGTCGCGGGCGGAATACCGCATCCTGCTGCGCCAGGACAACGCCGACATCCGGCTCACGCCGCTGGGACACGAACTTGGCTTGATCGGGGAAGAGCGCTATGCCGCCACCTGCGAGAAATACCGCCGGATCGAAGAACTGCAAGCCTACTGCGAGCGGACCAACCTGACCGCAAAGGCGGTGAATCCCTACCTGGAATCTGTCGGATCCGCACCCATTTCCGAGTCCAAGAAGATTGCCGATCTGGCGACGCGTCCGGAGGTGACGCTTGAGGAACTCCTCCAAATCGTTCCACGTGGAACTTATCAACAGGAGGAGGTGGAGAGTGTTGAAATCTCTCTCCGCTACAAGGGATACATTGACCGGGAGCTGGCGCTGGCAGAAAAAATCCGCCGGTTGGATGACCTGCGGATTCCGGATGGATTTGATTTCGACAAGCTGTCCGGCCTGACCATCGAGTGCCGTCAGAAACTGAAGCGCTATAAGCCGCAGACCATCGCCCAGGCGTCCCGGATCTCCGGCGTGTCGCCGGCGGACATCTCTGTGCTGCTGGTTTATTTCGGCCGCTAGAGCCGTTGCAGCGCGGCCTTGATGATTTCCTCGACCGAGGCCTGCGGATCCTGTTTGAGAATCGCCTGGATGGCTTTGTTGATGTTCGGTTTCGCGAAGCCAAGCATCTGCAGGGCCGTTGCCGCCTCTTCCGCCGCGGCGTTGCTGTCCGCACGGAAAAGTACGTCCGCACTGGCACCCTCTCCCTTGACGATCTTGTCCTTGAGCTCGAGGACCATGCGCTGGGCGGTCTTGAGGCCGATGCCCTTGACGCCCTTGAGCCGGTTGACGTCTTCGCTCAGGATGGCGCTGCGCAGCTCCTCGGCGGACAGCGAGGAGAGGACCATCCGGGCGGATGCGGCGCCCATGCCGGACACGCTGGTGATCTGACGGAAGAGCTCGCGCTCCTCCTTCGTCGCGAATCCGTAATCCACTTCGACGCCGTCGCGCGGGTTGATCTGACGCTGGATATAGGCCGTCGCTTCGCTCTTGCCGTTCAGCGCATCATAGGTCTGGAGGGAGATCTCCACGGCGTAGCCGATCCCCTGGTTGTCGATCACGGCCATCGTCGGGGTCAGCGCCACAAGCTTTCCTGAAATATACTCTATCATATCACAAAAATAATGTTTATTTTTGCATTTCGCTATGCAGCAGCTTGAAAATATACGGCAGGAGTTCCCCGCGCTCGGGGAGCGGGTCTACGGCAAGCCGCTTGTCTACCTGGACAACGCGGCGACGTCGCAGCGTCCCCGCTCCGTGATCGGTCTGTGGGAGGAGCTGACCGTGAAGCGCAACGCCAACCTGCACCGCGCCGTGCACCGCCTCGCCGACCTGGCGACACAGGAGTACGAAGCGACCCGCGACGCCGTCCGGGCGTACCTGAATGCAGAATCACGCGAGGAGATCGTCTTCACGTCCGGAGCCACGGCCGCCATCAACCTGGTGGCGTTCAGCTTCGGCGAAGCCTTCGTCCGCGAAGGGGACGAAATCGTCGTCGGCGAAGCGGAGCACCATTCCGACATCGTGCCCTGGCAGATGCTCTGCGGGCGCAAAGGCGCCGTCCTGAAGGTCCTTCCCGTAGACGACGGCGGCCACTACCGCCTGGACGCGCTGCCTGCGCTGCTGACGCCGCGCACGAAGCTCGTGTGTATCGCCCACATCTCCAATGTCCTGGGCCTGGTCAATCCGGTGAAAGACATTGTAAAAATCTGTCATTCAGCGGGTTGCTATGTCTTGGTCGACGGTGCGCAGGGCATCGTGCACGGGCCGGTGGACGTCCGGGAAATGGACTGCGACTTCTATGTCTTCTCCGGCCACAAGGTGTACGCCGCCCCCGGGACGGGCGTCCTGTACGGCCGCCGCGCACTGCTGGAGCAGATGCCGCCGTATATGGGCGGCGGCGAGATGATCGACACGGTCCGCTGGAGCGGGACGAGCTACGCGCCGCTGCCGCAGAAGTTCGAGGCCGGCACGCAGAACATGGCCGGCACCCCGACCCTACGCCCGGCGCTGGAGATGGCCCAGGCGCTGCGCGATCCGGCCTTCGAAGCTGGGCAGAAAGCCATCAAAGAATTCATGCTGAATAAGTTGCACGGGATTCCCGGGCTGCGGCTCTATGGTGAACCGGCCTCGCCGGAGGAGAAGATCCCCCTGTTTTCGTTCTCCGTGGAACATGCCCACCACGAGGACCTGGCGCTTATTCTGGACAAGATGGGCATTGCCGTCCGCTCCGGGCAGATGTGCGCGGAGCCGCTGATGGACCGTTTCGGCGTGACAGGCATGCTGCGGGTGTCGTTCGCCCCGTACAACACGCTGCAGGAAGCGGAATATTTCATACAATCGCTGGAACGGGCGATCAAAATGCTGAGAGGATGAAAACACTGCAGGAGGTCCAGGCCGAAGTCGTCGACGATTTCTCGATGTACGACGAGTGGCTGGACAAATATGAATATCTGATCGACCTCGGGCGCCGCCTGGAGCCGTTTCCCGAGGAGTTGAAGACGGATGACCGCCTGATCAGGGGCTGCCAGTCCCGTGTGTGGCTGGACGCCCGGGAAGAGGACGGCCGGCTGTATTTCCGCGCCGACAGCGACGCCATCATCACCAAAGGGATCATTTCCCTGCTGATCGGCGTCTACTCGGGCCGGACGGCCGCGGAGATTGCGGAGGACGACTTCGCCTTCGTGGACAGGCTGGGCCTGCGGGAGAACCTCTCCCCGACCCGCGCAAACGGTCTCGCCTCGATGATCGAGACCCTTCGTCAGACTGCCAAAAAATGCTGTTGAGATGGCACAGAATGATGTTTTGACCCCGGAGGACGTGAAGGAACTGTCCCCGCTGTACGAAGATGTGATCACGGCGCTCAAGCAGGTCTTCGACCCGGAGATCCCGGTGAACGTCTATGACCTCGGACTGATCTACGAGCTCCACATCGACAAGGAGCACAAGGTGTATATCAAGATGACCTTCACCGCCCCGAACTGCCCGATGGCCGACTACGTCCTCTCGGACGTGAAGCGGAGCGTGGAGGACACGCCCGGCATCACGGGCTGCGAGATCGAACTGGTCTGGGAGCCCGCCTGGAGCACGAGCCTGCTCTCGGACGAGGCCCGCGTCGCGCTGGGCTGGGACCCGGAGATCGAATGAGAAGCGTCCCCGTCTATTTCTCCCTCGGCACGAACCAGGGCGACCGCCGCGCAAACCTCGACGAGGCACTGCGCCGCCTGGACAAGGCCATCGGACGGCCCTGCGAGGCGCTTTCCTCCATCGTAGAAAGCAAGGCCTGGGGCTTCGACGGGGCGGATTTCCTGAATTGCGTGGTCCGTTACCGGACGGCGCGGCGCCCGGAGACGCTGCTGCGCATCTGCAAGCGCATCGAGCGTGCGATGGGGCGCCGGGAGGCCCTGGAATATGACGCACAGGGCCGCCGGATCTATCATGACCGCCCCATCGACATCGACATCCTCCTGTACGGGGACGAGCGGATCGACACCCCCGAACTGCAGATTCCGCACCCCCTGATGCGGCAGCGGGACTTCATTATGCGCCCGCTGGAGGAGATTTTCCCGCAGAAATGATTACCTTTGTCAGATTGACAATTAGTTAGTACAAAAGATATGACACAAGACGAACTGTTCAAAGTACTCGTGGCGCACTGCAAGGAGTACGGTTTCATTTTCCCTTCCAGCGAGATTTATGACGGCCTGGCTGCCGTGTACGACTACGGCCAGATGGGCGTCGAGCTGAAGAACAATATCAAGCAGTACTGGTGGAACGCGATGACCCGGCTGCATGAGAACATCGTCGGCATCGACTCCTGCATCTTCATGCACCCCCGCATCTGGGAGGCCTCCGGCCACGTGAGCGCCTTCAACGACCCGCTGATCGACAACAAGGACTCCAAGAAGCGCTACCGCGCCGACGTCCTGATCGAGGACTACCTGGGCAAGATCGAGGAGAAGATCAACAAGGAGGTCGAGAAGGGCCGCAAGAAATTCGGCGACGGCTTCGACGAGGCGCAGTTCCGCGCGACCAACCCCAATGTCCTGCGCGAGCAGGCGAAATGGGACGAGGTCCACAACCGCTACGTCGCGGCCGAGAAGGCTTCCGACTTCGCGGAATACCGCCAGATCATCATCGACTGCGGCATCGTCTGCCCCATCAGCGGCACCTGCAACTGGACCGACGTGCGGCAGTTCAACCTCATGTTCAGCACCTCCATGGGCAGCACTTCCGAAGGCGCCAACACGATCTACCTGCGTCCGGAGACGGCCCAGGGCATCTTCGTGAACTACCTCAACGTCCAGAAGACCGGCCGCATGAAGATCCCCTTCGGCATCGCCCAGATCGGCAAGGCCTTCCGCAACGAGATCGTCGCCCGCCAGTTCATCTTCCGCATGCGCGAATTCGAGCAGATGGAGATGCAGTTCTTCATCAAGCCGGGCACGGAGCTCGACTGGTTCGCCAAATGGAAGGAGAACCGCATGAAATGGCACGTCAACATCGGCATGGGCGCCGAGAACTACCGCTTCCACGACCATGAGAAGCTGGCCCACTACGCCAACGCCGCCACCGATATCGAATTCAACTTCCCCTTCGGCTTCAAGGAACTCGAAGGCATCCACAGCCGCACCAACTTCGACCTGGGCAACCACCAGAAGTTCTCCGGCAAGAAGATCGAGTACTTCGATCCCGAGGAAGGCGCCGCCTACACCCCGTACGTGGTCGAGACCTCGATCGGCGTGGACCGCATGGTGCTCGCCGTGCTGTCGCACTCGCTGCACGAGGAGCAGCTGGAAAACGGCGAGACGCGCGTGGTGATGAGCATCCCCGCCCCGCTCGCCCCGGTCAAGGCCGCGGTCCTGCCGCTGGTCAAGAAGGACGGCCTGCCCGAGCTCGCGCAGGAGGTCATGGACCTGCTGAAATACGACTTCAACTGCCAGTACGAGGAGAAGGACAGCATCGGCAAGCGCTACCGCCGCCAGGATGCCATCGGCACCCCGTTCTGCATCACCGTGGACCATGAGTCCCTGGGCGACCGCTGCGTGACCGTGCGCGACCGCGACACGATGGAGCAGCAGCGCGTCCCGATCGCGGAGCTCCGCGCCATGATCGACGCCCGCGTCAACCTCAACAACCTGCTTCGCAACCTTTAATGGAAAACACCTTTGCGGAACTGGGCCGGGTCGAAGCCATCCGGCAGCTGTTCGAAGGGACGCCCTACCGCCCCTTCGAAGAGCCGCTGTGGTTCGAGGCGAAGCCGCAGGAGTGCATCACGACGGCTTCCGCGCTGCTGCTGGAAGGGATGGACTTCAACCTTGTCTATTTCCCGCTGGGGCACCTGGGCCGCAAGGCCGTGCTGCGGGTGAGCGGCGAACTGTACGCCGTCATGGCGCACCCCGAGACGCTCTCCGTGCAGCTGGGCGTCTCCGCCAAGCTCGATTTCGAGCAGATCCGGGAACTGTGGAAAGGCATCGTCGCCGCGGCGCAGGAGCACGGATACAAGCACCTCTGTCTGGACCTCGGGCCTTCGCGGAACGGCCTGGCGATCGCGCTCGCGGCCACCGGCCGCCACTGCGCCGCGACGTCCGCGGGACGTCCGAAGGCGCAGTCCAGGGACCTGCTCGCCGTGTCCGGCCGCCTCGGGGCGGCTTTCCTGGGCCTGCAGGTCCTGGAGCGCGAACGTCTCAAGTTCGAACAGGGCGGCACCGACCGCACGGCGCTCGAGCAGCACCGGATGCTGGTGGGCGCCTATCTGCGGCCCGAATTGAGCCCGGATCTGGCCGCGCAGCTCGAATCGGAGAAGTTATACCCTTCCCATGGTTATCTCCTCTCCAGGGGCCTCGCAGACGGCCTGCTGCGCCTTTGCCGCGACAGCGGCCTCGGCGCCAAGGTCTACGCCGACAAGATCCCCTTCGAGGCGGGCAGCTTCGCCCTCGGCAAGGAGCTCGACATCGACCCGCTGTCCGCCGCCATGAACGGCGGCGACGACAACCAGCTCCTCTACGTGATCCCGATCGCGCAGTACGAGCGTTTCCGCACCGATTTCCAGACCTTCGACATCATCGGCCACCTCGCGCAGCCGGACACCGGCGCCGTGCTGGTCTCCCCCGACGGCCTGGAGCACCCGGTCTCAGCCCCCGGATGGAACAAACTCTAACCACATAAGGAAATGAAAAAGATCATCGCCATTTTCTGCGCTACGGCGCTCTTCGCGGCTTCGGCCGGCGCCCAGAACGTGCTGGGCGGCATCCTCAACGCCATCGGCGGCGGCAACGTCGGCGAGACCATCACCAACGTGATCTCCGGCGTCACGGGCGCCACGACGAACCTCGTCGGCACCTGGACCTACGGCGGCGTCGCCGCGGCCGTCCGCAGCGACAACATCCTCAGCACAGTGGCCGGCAACGCCGCGGTCAGCACCCTCGAGAACAAGGCCGACGAGATCCTCGGCAAGGCGGGCGTGACGCCCGGCGCGGCCACGTTCGTGTTCAACCAGGACGGCACTTTCTCCTTCCAGGCCGGCCGGCTTCCCGCCATCACCGGGACCTATGTCCAGGAAGGAAACAATGTCTCCTTCAGCTTCGGCAAGACGCTGAAATTCTTGAAGTTGAACGGCACCGTGTCCACCGCGGCCGGCGGCTGCAAGATCCTCTTCGACGGCGAGCGCTTCATGACCTTCGCCCAGCGCGTAATCGAATTTGCGAAGAAGATCACCACCAGTGCGGGCCTCGCCACGGTCGGCAACATCCTGACCACGGCCAAGAGCGTGGACGCCGGCTTCAAGCTGACGCGTTAACCCGCCAGGTCCCGGGCGGCCAGCACCAGGAACATGTAGTGCGAGGAGCCGCCGCCGAGGACGTATTCCACCTGCTGCCACAGATACGGGAAGGTCAGCAGTTCCGGGAAATCCGGCCGGATCAGGGCCGTCCCGGACACCGTACCGCCCGGAATGTAACTCCAGTCCGCCCGGTTGAGCCCATAGCCCACCGTGGCGGACTGGGCGCCTACTCCCCCGGCGAAAGACGCCTGGTTGGAGCCGGGATGGCGTCCGAGGATGAAATGCAGCGCGTTGTGAACCTGGTCCGGGGCGAAAATGTCCGGATAGGCCTTGGCCAGGAAGTAGTGGCGGTAACCGAAGGACTGGATGTCCCAGCCGGCGCCCCAGATGCTGGGCTGGTAAGGCACGCCGTATGGCGTCGCCGCGCTCTGCGCGTCCAGCCGGGTGCGGTAGCCTGCCAGGGCTTCCCGGAAAGCCGCGCACTGTTTCCTGTATCTCTTCTGCCCCTCCATCTGTTTCTCCACGCGGGCGAGGTACCAGCCGGTCTGTGCGACGGCGCGCACGGCCTCGTCCCAATGGCTCAGGATGAAATCGAAATAAGCCTGCTCCCCCGTTGTCAGGTAGAGTTCGGTGGCCAGCTGCAGCCGGCCGGGTCCGCCCGCAGCCGCGGAACCGGCCCGGGCGAAAACGTCCCGTGCGATCCGCTCGCAATGGGCGGCGAGGGTGTCGTTGAAATGGCGCAGCGCCCGTGCGGAAGCAGCCAGGTTGACCGCCATGCCCACGCCGTCGCCCGTGTCCGGGTAGATCCAGCGGTCGTCGCCGTTGCCCGGGACACCGTCGGACATCGTGGAGGTGTCACCTAGCAGGGTGTACTGCCGTAAATTATTGGTAATAACCCCTTTGGAAAACCTTCCGAGGGCGAGATATGCGTTCACTTCATGCAGCATGCCGTGCTCGATCTGCTGCAGGATGTCGTTCTTGCCGTCCGGCTCATGGATTTCCACATGGTGGCGGGCCTGGTCGATCGCCGTGGCGTCGATGTCCGGATGGAAGGCCTCCCAGGCCATGGTGAGGATATAGCACTCATTGCCGGTGGTGCCGCGCACATCGTCGTCGCCGGCATCGTGCCATCCGCCCACGTTGACTCCCGGCACGCTTTCCAGTGCGTGGAAATGTGTCCCGTTGTCCTCCGGCTGCACATAGCCGTCGATATGGTTGCCCGGCGGGGCCATCAGGGCGTCGTCCATGTGGCAGGTGTCATGCCAGACGCGGTACTTCTCCATCACCTTCATGTGGCACATCTGCACCGGCAGGAAGTATTCGATGACCGGTTGCCAGACACCCCGGTCATACACGTCCGGTGCAATGCGGAAAATCGGGGATTCGCTCCCGCCGTAGCGCAGGCGGTACAGTCCGGTCTCCGTCACCTCGCTGAAATCCGCCTTGAGATACTTGTAGCGCAGGAAATCCCCGTCCCAGCGAACGGTCGGCACGGTCTTGACGAGGTGCTCTCCGTCCGCTTCGATGCGGAACAGTCCGGCGTCCTCGAAACGGTCGTCGCGCCGGTCGAGCTCGATCACCGCCACCTTCTCCTGTGCGGGCAGATAGCCCACCTGGGAGGTTTGCACGACCGGTTTCCCGACCCATCCCGGCACGACGTCGGGTTCGATATACCAGACGACGGCGCCCTTTGTCGCTCCGGCCGGGATGTCCGAGCGGAGGACGAACCAGCCGTTGTTGTGGTTCATGCGGCCGTCATAGAGCTTGAGGTCCGCCTCCGTCAGCGAGCGGACGGTCAGGCGGCTATGCGGGTCGTCGGGCCGCGAAGTGAAGACCTTGCCGACGGCATACGGCTCCGCGATGACGGCATCCGCCGTGTAAGGGCTGTAGCCCTCTCCGATGAGGTGTTTCACATCGGTGTCCGGTGCCTTCTCCGGGCGGAAATCGCCCACGGACCGGTACACATAGCTTTCCTGCGTCAGCAGCGGAGAATTCGGCTGCTGCGGGTAAATGCCCTGCCGGTCATCCATGATCCAGGGCTTTCCGAAGAGGTCGCCCGGAAAGAATTCAAGATTGAATCCCGCCCGGCCGAGCAGGGTCTCCGGAATCGGGCGGTCCAGGTCCACGGTGACCAGGAAACCCTTGCCCTGCGGCTCCAGCGTCACGGTGTAGGTGAGCCGGATGTCTGGGTAGATCATCGGGTTGAAGCCCGTGAAATGCCGGCTGGAGTCCGGATAGCAGAGCGTCGTGACGATGCGGTTGCCGTCAATCCGGCGCTCGAGCTGCTTCGGGACGGGCTGCCACTGGCCCGGGGTGGGCTCGAAGCGGAGGTCGCCGTTGCTGGCGACGCGGTGTCCGTGCATCAGCACGGAAATGCCGCCCTGGTGGCCTTCGGGATAGAAATCGTTGAACGCCATCACGTCCACGCCGTCCCGGTTGAAATAGCCGGATTCGTTGAGGCGGAACTCCTGGGCGCCGAGCGTCGTCGCGAACAGGATCGCGGCGGGCAGTAGAAAGGAAACAGGTTTCATGGGTAAAATGGTTTTCATCGGGGATGAATATACGCATTTTACCCATGAAATGCTAGAAACTGAATTTGTACCCTATCCCCACGGTGGTCCTGAAAGTCTGGTCATAGGTCAGGTTTTTCAGTTTCGTGCCCTCTTTGTTGGTATCTACGTTCTTATCGTAACAGTAGTCAAACAGGCCATAAAACTCCAATGAGCTGTGCTTGTCGAGTTTCCATTCCAGACCCAGCCCGCCGCGGTAGCGGCAGATGTAGGTGTCGGTATATCCGGTAAAGGAGTAGTTGCTGTAGGTGCCCGTCGCGGTGTTGTAGGTCGCGGTGCAGGCAGGATCGTTGAAGATGTTCTTCAGCTCGAAGAACGCATACGGCTCCACGGTGTCAAAACCCTTGTACTGCACCTTGAAACGCGTTTTCAGCGTGAGCGGATTGCGCGTTTCCTGGAAGGCATTCAGGTCTTCGGTTTTGTGGGTGAGCTGGACCATTTCGCGCAGCGAGAAGCGCCAGTCGCCGATCCTGTATCCGAAAGTGAGGTATCCGGATGCGCGGTGGCGGGGCTGCCAGCCCGCGTTCGTGCCGTAGCGGTCGAAGAAGGTATAACTGAGCCCGCCCTTGAGCCAGTCGTTGAACTTGTAGTCCAGTCCCAGGGAGACCTGGTGCCGGTCGATTTTGGTGAGCGCGTTCTCCGTGCGCAGTTCATACGCCGCAGACAGGTGAAGGCCCCGTGCCAGTTTCTTGTCGATCTCGACGGAAGTGCGGGTGGCGAAGTCGTTTTCCAGGGCGTTCACCGTGCCCTGCGCCCGTCCTGCAACCGGGACGAGCAGGAGCGAAAACAGAAGTAAATAGCTGTTTTTCATTTCGTTGCTGATAGATTATCCGACAAAGTCCTTGGCTTTCGTGAGCTGGTCGATGGTGGCGTCCTGCCCCTTCGCCAGCCGGTAGCGCACCTTGATGAAGGCGGCGTCCTTGAGGAAGTCCACATGGCCGATCTCCAGGTCCTCGACCGGGAAACCAAGCCGCTTCTGCAGGTCCTCGACCAGTTCCGCTCGCCGCTCCGGGACGATGAGTTCGATCCGGTCGTAGAGCACCAGTTTGGTGGACGTCTGCGCGAGGAAGCGCCCGCTTTCCAGCACCCAGATGAGGCCGATGACCAGCAGGTTGGCCAGCGCCGTGACCCCGACGGCGCCGGCGTTCAGGGCATAATGGGGATGGTCCGACAGGGCGCCGACGAGCCGGTAGAGGGGAGAAAGGCCGTTGAGCGCCGCCAGGGCGATAATGACGAACAGGTAGGTCATTTCCCGGATGGGAACGGTCTCCGTGCGGTAGCGGATGACGCCGAAGATGGCGAACAGTCCCAGCGTCAGCCCGACGCCCACCTCCGCATTGCCCATCATGTACAGCAGCAGCACCATGGCGGAGGAGAACACCATGAAGGTGAAATAGTAGTCGCGCCGGTGGCTTTTGCGATAGTAGAAGAAGTGGACGAGAATCCAACATACCAGCAGGTTGAGCAGGAAGCGGATGCCCAGCTCCGCCAGGCTCTGGCCGGTGGTCATCATGGCGTCCGTGATGGCCTGGACGTCGAAGACCTCTTCGTCGGCGATGTTGTAGTCGCCCAGATTGTCGATTTGGATCATATTGTGCAGAGTTTTTTGTTGATCGTTTTTTCTATCATTCTGATTTTCGGCTTGAAGCGGTTGCTTTTGACCGCGTTGTCCGTGAGGGTCACCCCGATGCAGTATTTGCTCACCCGGACGGGCTTGACCCGGTGGTCCAGCAGGATGCCCTTCATCTCGCTCTCCGCGCGGCCGTCCTGCTTCAGCTCGATGATGACAGCGTCCTGCAGGCTGGCCTCACGGCCGGTGCGGCGATTCAGCAGGCACAGCCCCGTATCGATGGTCAGGCGTTCGGTCTTCGCGGCGTTGACGAGCGTAATCCTGCGGAAAACGGTCTCCAGCACAGGTGAGAGCCGGTCGGCGGCGATGGCGGAACAGCGCCCCATCAGCTCCGCCGTGCTTGGGTCGGCGCGGAAGTCGCGGAAGGCTGCCGGGAGGATCTCCGTCCGTTTTTTCTTCGTCCGGCCGTGGTTGTCCTTCCGCTTGATCTCGAGAAAGGTCTGCCCGCTGCCTACATAGACCCGCGTGCGGACCTTCTGGCGGACCAGGCGCCGGTTGTGGTGGTCGAGGAACATCTGCAGCTCCGGCGTGTCGTAGTAGAGCGTGTCATAGGAGCTGATCTTCGTCCCCCCGGTCTCCAGGGCCCGGTAACCCCGGGACGCGGCGTCCTCCAGGATGCGGACCAGAGTCCGCTCCGTCGTCAGGTACTTGGAGTCGATGCGGTTGAGGAGCTTGATGGCGTCCATCTCCCGGAGAAAGATCGGGGGCAGGGCCGCAAGCGCATCGTCAAGCGTCTTCTGCGATGTATTCATACACTTTGATGGATTTGAGCTTCCCCTTGGCCGTGTAGGTATATTGGATCTTCTTGCGTCCGAACTCGTTGTACTCGAACTTCTTGTAGTTGTCCAGCCGGTTGCGTTCGTCGTACACGGACTCCTTGACCACCTTGCCGGCGGCGTCGTATTCGTAGCGCTTGCGCCACTTCTGTCCGTCGGAGTTGTACTCGATCTCCTCGAGTTTCTTTCCGTCGGCGTTGTAGGTCGTCACGTGGTCCAGGATCCGGGTCTTGGAGTTGGCATCCGTGTTCCATTCCTTGATGACCAGGTTCTTCTTGTTGATTTTCTGGGTGGTTTCCTGGGCGAAGGCGCCGGAAGCGGCAAGCAGCAGCACGGCTGCAAGGATACTTATTCTTTTCATGACAGGAAGTTTTATCTGTTAATGACCGCCGGGACGGCCGCCCTGGTTGCCGGGGCCGCCCTGGCCGCCGCTATAGTTGCTCAGTGAGACGGAAGTACCGCCCGAGATGCCGGAAACCGCCCAGGTGCCGTTGCAGGAGGAAGAACTCACGGAGACGCCCGTGTATCCTTTGCTCAGGGACGGAGCGGACACCGCGACGGAGGAGATGCCGGACGGCGCCTTGAAGGCCGCGATATATGAAGTGCCGTCGTGGAGGGCGTTCCAGTTGCCGGCAGAGCAACTCATGCTGTACACGCTCTGCGAGGCGGAATACCCGCTCTCCAGGCCGCCGTAGGCCACGACGGTGGCACCGCTGTTGATGTAAAGCTTGTAGCCCCCCTCCGTGTTGGCATCGAGCGCGACCTCCGGGCTTCCCTTCGTCGTGACGGCGAAGACGTAGCCGCCGGAGAGTTTCATGTTGCCGTTGCTGTCAATGGCGTCATTGGCCGACGAGAATCCGTACACATAGCCGCCGGAGACATTGAGTTCTCCCTGGCAGTTGATCGCATCGTCGCCGCTCGAAGATACATACGTCTCACCGCCGGAGACGGTCAGGTTCCCTTTGGCCTCAATGCCCTCGCTCTTGGAACAGGTCACGTTGACGGAGCCGCCGGAGATCTTCAGGTTGCCGGCATAGATGTATTTTTTGCCGGAAGCCTGCTTGAACCCGATTATGATGCCTTTGGACGAGACATCGTTGGATTCGCTGCCGGTCGTCTTGACAGTCAGCGTGCCCCCGGAGATGTAGCTGTCGGAAAGCGAGCCGTTTTCCGAATAGTAATCATAACTGCCGGCGCTTACACCCTTGCCGCCGGAGCCGCTGTTGGTGATGGTCACGGTGCCGCCCGTCATGGCGAAATAGTTGTCCGCCTTGATTCCGGCCGTCCCTTTGTATTCCGCGTCGTCGCTGTCGTAGGCCACGCCGCCCGTGACCGAGATGCCGGTCGTGCCGCCTTCGACGAGCACGTAGCCGTCGGAGCCGATGCCCTTCTTCATCGCCGCTGCGGCTGAGACGGTCAGCGTGCCGTCGGAGAGCTGGACGTATTCCTTTCCGCGGATGCCGTGCCCGGCGGAGCTTCCGGCGGTCACTTTTACCTCCGGGCTGGCCATCATGCGCACATAGTCGTCGGAAACGATGCCGGACTTGCCCTGTTTGTTGTTGGCGGTGACGCTGAGCGAGCCGCTGCCGCTGAAGATGAGCTGCCCTTCGGAGAAGAAGACGCCTTTCATGTCCTCGTCTCCGCTGGTGGAATAAGCGGCGGAACTACCGTCAGCGAGGGTGTTGGTTCCTTCCACGTACACGAAGGTTCGTTTGCCGCTCTGGTTGTTGACGGCCGCGCCGTTGCTGTTGGTAATCGACACACCGCTCAGCCAGAGCGCCTGTTTCTTGGTGCTGTAGAGCTTGAAGAAACCGTCTGAAGCGGAACCGGAAAGCTTGTAAGCCACATTCTCTGAACCCGAGTAGTTGATGGTGACGCCGTTGCCGCTCACATCGACGTCGAAGACATCGGCGACGGCGTCATAACCGCTCACGGTGGCGCCGCCCGCGGCGAAGGTCACCGTGACCAGGCGGGTGAAGGTGGTGTTGGAGATATCGTCGTCGGAGCCGCTGTCACCAGCGGAACCGAAGACCATCGAGACGGCCCCGTCGTCGCTGCCGTCGGACACGTTCAGCGTGTACGAAGCGGAAGCGGATTTGTAGTAATCATTGCCGGTGAAGGCCGCCGTGATGTTCGTGGTGCCGCTCGCCACCGGCGTGATGGCGCCGGAAGCGGCGTCGATCGTCGCGACAGCCGTGTTGGAAGAGGCGAACATGATCTCCAGTCCGTCCGGGTCGGTGCTGAGGGAGGGATAGCTGTTGTCTCCGCCCAGGGTGGCGGAGCAGCTGGCGGCGCTCCAGCTGAGCGCAGCCGTACCTTTGACGACTTTCAGTTCATAAGTGACGTCAAGGGCGTCATAGCTGTCGTTGCCCGCGAAAGAAGCCGTGATGCCGGTCGTGCCGGCAGCGACGAGAGAGACGGATCCCGAATCGTCCACCACCGCGACGGACTCATCGCTGGAAGAGTAGGTCACGGAGAGCTGATGCTCGTTGGAGAGCGTCGGGAAGCTGTTGTCCCCGGCCGGGAGCGTGGCCGTACATTCCGCCATGGACCAATAGATTACGTCGGCACCCTTGTACACGGTAAGCGTATAGGAAACGGTTGCCGCCGTATAGGTGCCGGTCGCTTCCGAAGCGGCGGTTATGGTCGTCGTGCCGGCTCCGGTAAGGGTAATGACCCCCGACGCGGAAATGGCAGCGACGGCATCATCGGAGGAGGAATAAGTGACGCTTACGCCCGCGTCGTTGGACAGGGAGGGGAAGCTGTTGTCTTCGCCCATCGTCGCTTCGCAGGTGGAGGCGCTCCAGGTAAGGCCGGGGTCCGTCTGTATGGTCTCCGTTTCTTCCTCTTCTTCGTCGATGAGGGTAATCAGGTCTCCTACGCAACTTCCGGACAGAAGAGGAAAGGCGACCAGAATCAAGGTTAAGTACACGTGTTTCATATCGTTCGTTTTTAATTGACTCGATTTAAAGGTAATCAAGGATTCTGCCGCGATCCGCCCGATTCAGCGAACGGGCGGATTTCATCAGCAAACCGGCAAATCCTTTGCATTTTATTGCTTATTTTTGCGAAAGTGAAAAGTGTTTTCCAGGAAGAAAAAGATGAGAACCGCCTGTATCTGCTGATCTGGGCGGGCGTGTTCGTGGTCGGGGCGCTTCTCGTGCTGATCCAGGGCCTGTCGCGGACCGGACATGCGCCGGCCATTGGGGACGTGCTGCAGCCGTGGCTGCGGATCCTGCCGTTCCTGGTCCTGTTCCTGCTGCACAATTATCTCGTGGCGCCGCTGCTGATGCGCCGGCGTACGCCATGGGCCTATGCCGTCGCAACCTGTGTCCTGTTGGCTGCCTTTGCCCTGTTCCTGGTGGCGACCCGCGTCGGGCCCGGCCCGGAGATGCGTCCGCCGGAGATGCCCAGGGGCCTGCCGCCCGGCGGGCCGGGCCCGGGTCCCAGGCCGATGCACCCCGAGATGCTGAAAACGCTTCTCGCCGTGATGATGCTCGCCGCCAATGTCGGCATCAAATATCAGTTCCAGGCGCGGCGTGACGCCGCCCGGGTGCGGGAACTGGAGAAGGAGAACCTGCAGCAGCGGCTGGACGCGCTGCGCTACCAGATCAATCCACACTTCTTCATGAACACGCTCAACAACATCCATGCGCTGGTGGACATCGATCCGGAAACGGCGAAGGAGAGCATCGTGGAGTTGTCCAAGCTGATGCGCCACATCCTCTACGACGCCGGCTCTCCGACCATCCCGCTCAGCCAGGAGCTGGATTTCCTGCGGCACTATGTATCCCTGATGCGGATACGCTATTCCGAGGGGGTGGAGATCTCGCTGGACCTGCCCGAAAACGACGGCGGGGCGCAGGTGCCGCCGCTCGTATTCGCTTCTTTTGTGGAGAACGCCTTCAAGCATGGCGTGAGCTATGAAACGCCGTCGTTCGTCCGGATCGGCGTGGACCTGGACGGAGACCGGATCGCGTTCCGCTGCATCAACAGCCGGCAGGCTCCGCTGCCGCAGGACGGCGGCTCCGGCCTTGGCCAGGAGAACGTCCGCCGCCGGCTGGATCTCCTGTACGGCAGCCACTATACCTTGCAGATCGACGGCAGCGCCGGTACATATGACCTGGAACTGGTCCTTCCCTGCCACCCCGAAACCCCCGCATCATGAAAAAGATCCGTGTCCTCGCCGTCGACGACGAACCCCTAGCCCTCAGGCAGCTGGAAATGTATATCGGCAAAGTCCCTTTCCTGGAGCTGGTGGCAGCCTGCCGCAGCGCCCTGGATGCCCGGCGTGTGCTGGACGAGGCCGATGTCGATGCCCTGTTCCTGGACATCAACATGCCGGACATCTCCGGAATGGACTTCGTGCGCGCCCTGCAGGACCCCCCGCTGGTCGTTTTCACCACGGCTTATTCGGAATATGCCGTGGAGGGGTTCCGCGTCGATGCCGTGGACTACCTGCTCAAGCCCTTCTCCCTGGCGGAGTTCATCGCGGCGGCAGAGCGCGTGCGGCAGCGCCTGGAAGCGAGACCGGCGGCCCATGCGCCGCTGGACCTCCACACGCAGGACGATTCCGTCTTCTTCCATGCCGACGCTCGGACAGTGCGCGTGCGCCTGTCCGACATCCGCTATATCGAGGGCATGCGGGAATACGTAAAAGTGTGGTACGCCGGCGCCGCCGTGCCGCTGCTCGTGCTGGCGCGGCTCAAAGCCGTGCTGGACAAGCTGCCGGCGGGGCGCTTCATGCGCGTGCACCGCTCCTATATCGTGAATCTGTCGCGTATCGCCGAAGTCGACCGGGACGGCATCATCCTCGACGACAATACAATGATTCCTGTCGGCGATCTGTACCGGCAGGAATTCAAAGAGTATCTTTCCAGGACCAGCCTGGGTTGACGGCCGTCTACCATCCCGGTCCCCGGCCGCCCATGCCGCCGGGCCCGCCCATCATGCCGCCGCCCATGCCGCTGCTGTAGGCGGAGACGGTGATCTGGCTGCCCCCCGCGACGGTGGCGCCTTCATTGGCCATGCCGCCGAAGAACGGGGTGCCGCCGGAGACGGTCACGCCGCCCAGCAGGGCCGGTTCGCCCGCGGTGGAAACCACCATCCCGTTGGCGCCGGCGGACGGGGTCTTGAAGGCGAAGACCAGCTTGCCGTCGGAATAAAGGGCATACCAGGTGTCACGGTTCCAGCTTGCGGAATAGCAGGCCTGGGACTGATAGGCGCCGCGCTCCAGGCCGCCGATCGACACGAGGGTGCCGCCGATGACGTAGAGGGTGTGGCCGTCTTCGGTGTTGGCGTCGATGCCGACTTCCGCGCCGCCGGCGCTGGAGGCGTACACGATGCCGCCCTGGATGTAGCAGTCGCCGTTGGCGTCGAGACCGTCGTTGCCCGTGGACAGGGCGCAGACGCGGCCCCCGCCGACGATCAGGTTGCCTCCGGCGTTGATGGCGTCGTCGGACGAGGTGGCGTAGACGGTGCCGCCGGTGATGACCATATCGGCCTTGGCCTCAATGGCTTCGTGGTTCTTGGCGGACACGGTGACGGTGCCGCCCGTGATGACGAGCTTGCCGTCGAACTTGATGCCCTTGGCGGACTTGGAGTTGTCGCTCGCGCCGCTGGCGCTGGTCTTGTAATTGCTGCCGGTGACGGCGATGTCGATCGTGCCGCCCGCGATCAGGCCGGCCAGGTCCCCGCAGACGCCTTTGCCGCCCTGGCCGCTGTTGGTGACGGAAAGTGAGCCGCCGTTCATCACGAATGCCGCGTCGGCCTTGATGCCGGAGGAGGCGGAGATGTCCGTGAGGTCGGAGTCGTCCACCCCGCCGGAGACGGTCAAGGTCGTGGCGCCGCCGTCAAAACGGGCCGTGCCGTCGGTGGAGATGGCCTTTTTGCCTGCCTTGCTGACGGTGATGTCCAGCTTGCCGCCGCCGATCAGCACGGCGTCCTTGCCGCGCAGGCCGTGGCCGCCGGTGGAGTTGATGCTGATCGTGGGATCGCCCAGGATGCGGACGTAGTCGTCGGAGGTGATGCCGGCCTTGCCCGTGGCGGTCACGGCCAGGGAGCCGCTGCCGCTGAAGACGAGCTGCGCCTCGCTGAAGAAGGCGGCTTTCTCGTCTTCATCTTCGGGTGTTGCGGTGTACTTCTCGCCGTCGGCAAGTTTGTTGGTCCCCTGCAGGACCACGAACGTGCGCTTCTTGTTCTGGTTGTTGATGGCGGCGCCGTTCGGGTTCGTCAGGTCGAGGCCGTTGAGCACGATGGCCTGCTTCTTTTCGCCGTAGATCTTGAAAAAGCCGTCCGAAGCGGTGCCGGAGAGCTCATAACGGATCTTTTCAGAGCCGGTATTGTTGACGGTCACGCAGTTGCCGCTGACCGTCACGATGCCGTTTTCATCGCCCGTCACGGTTGCGCCGGAGGCGGCGAACACGACGGAGATCGTACGGTCGAAAGAGGTGTTGTCAATGGCATCCTCTTCGTCCTCCAGGACAAAGGGATCCTCGATGGTGGTGTCCGGAGTCACCGGATCGACGGGGGTGTCGGTATAGGCACCGGGCGTGTCTTCCCCGGTCCAGTCGAATTCGAACCAGTCGTCGCAGCTGCAGACGAGCAGCAGCGGAATCAAAAATAGAAAAGCCGATCTTTTCATTACAAAACGGTTTTAGTCACGGTCCCCTTAAAAGGCAAAAGGCTTGCCAAAACAAGCGTTCCGGTCGGAAACACATGCCTGCAGGACCGCCTATCCCCATAAATGGGGATGTTTTTTGAAAAAAATTTCACAAAAAATGGGGATTGACCGCGCCGGAAAGCTGCGGTATTTTTGCAGGTCAAAAAAATGGATAAGTGATGATCAGAAGGGTATTATCCTCTCTTGCCGGCCTGCTGGCGGTGGTTTCCCTGTCCGCCCAGACCCTGCCGCAGGAGCCCCGCCTCACGGTGGGCGGCTACGGAGAAGCGGCTTTCTCCGCCAATTTCTACAGCGACAATGTCTACCGTTATTCTTCGGCGGCCTCGCATGCCGGCGAGCGCCACAGCCGCGTGGACATCCCCCACGCGGTGATCTATCTGGGCTATGATTTCGGCCACGGCTGGACGATGCAGACGGAGATCGAATTCGAGCATACCGGCACCGGCGCGGCCGTCGAGAAGGAGTTCGAGGAGGCCGGCGAATGGGAGACCGAGATCGAGAAGGGCGGCGAAGTGGAGCTCGAGCAGTTCTGGATCCAGAAATCCTTCTCCCCCGCGCTGAACCTGCGGATGGGTCACATCGTCGTGCCCGTGGGGGCGCTGAACAACGCCCACGAGCCGCTCAACTATTTCACCGTGTACCGCTCCGAGGGTGAATACAACATCCTCCCCTCCACCTGGCATGACACGGGCGTGAGCCTGTGGGGCCGGGCCGGCGCCTGGCGCTATGAGGTGCAGGTGATCGCCGGCCTGGACGCATACATGTTCAACACGGAGAACTTCGTCAAATACGGCGCCGGCTCGCCCTATGAGTTCAAGGTGGCCAATCAGCTGGGTTTCGCCGGCCGCATCGACAATTATTCCATCAAGAATCTGCGCCTGTCGCTGAGCGGCTTCTACGGCCGCGCAATGGACAATTCCTACCCCTACGAGGCGATTGCGGAGACGTCCCGCTACTACGGCGTCAAGGGCCGCACGGCCATCGGCGCCTTCGACTTCGAATACAAAGGACGGCGTTTCGTCGCCCGGGGCAATGCCGACTACGGCTATGTCGGCGACGCCGGCACGATCAGCTACATGAAGCGCAACCGCTCCGCCAACAACTCCCCCTACAAGAAGTCCGACGTGGGCCGGGGCGCCATGGCGTTCGGCGCGGAGGCGGGCTACGACGTCATGCCCTGGCTGAGCCGCCGCGCCGGTGACAAGAAGCTGTTCGTCTTCGGCCGCTACGAATACTACAATTCCTACATCCCGGACGAGGGCTCCGTGCGCGCCGACTGGACGCAGAAGCACCGCATCGCCGTGGGCCTGAATTACTTGCCCGTCCCGGAAATCGCCATCAAGGCCGAGTACTCGCACCGCTTCCTGCCGGCGGCCTACAACCCGGAGCCGTCCGTGAGCCTGGGCATCTGCTACATGGCGTTCTTCAGAAAATGACCAAAAACAGATAAACGATTATGAAGAAAGTATTTAAGTTCATCCTGACGGCCGCGCTCGGCGCGCTCGCCATGTCCTGCGAAGGAAACAAGATCAACACCGGCCTGACCGCTGAAGAAAAGGCCATGAAGGCCGCCGTCGAGGAGTATGTCCCCGGCGTCGTCTATGATATTTACGGCAAGCTGGCCGACGAGACCGCGAACCTCTACAACCAGCTTGCCGCCATGAAGGGCGCCGCGAGCGTCAGCAGCGCCCAGGTCAACGCAGCCTGCGCCACGTTCCTGAACGCCCGCAGCTGGTGGGAGAAGAGCGAAGCCTTCCTGTTCGGCGCCGCCACCAACTACGGCATCGACCCGCATATCGACTCCTGGCCGCTGGACCTGGACGCACTTGCCAACGCCCTGACCAACGCCGGCGCCATCGCCGCGCTGGACCGTGACGGCGCCGCCGCCACGGGCTATGTGGGCGCTTCCGCCCTCGGCTTCCACGGCATCGAGTTCATCCTGTTCCGGGACGGTGCCGCCCGCGACGCCTCCTGCTTCAGCGCGGCCTTCAGCGACGAGGCCCTCGGCGTGGACGGCAAGACGGAGCTGATCTTCGCGACGGCCGTCGCGGAGGACCTGCGCAACTACTGCTTCGAGCTGCAGGCGGCATGGGATCCTGACTGTCCGGCCGACCGCGTGGCGCTGGTGGAGGACGAGCTGGAGCTCAACACCGTGATGGACAGCGGATTGACCTTCGGTGAGAACCTGCTCGGCGCGGGCGAGGCTGGCAGCACCTACCGGACCTGGCAGTACGCCGTGTCCAACATCCTCGTGGCCGGCTGCTCCAACATCTGCAACGAGGTGGCCAACACCAAGATCGGCACGGCCTACTACGCCGCCGCGGACGACGCCGAGGCCCAGGACTACATCGAGTCCCCGTATTCCAAGAAATCCTACGTGGACTTCAAGGACAACATCCTCTCCATCCAGTACAGCCTGTACGGCAGCAACGGGGCGACCGTCGCGAGCCGGACCAGCCTGATGTCCTTCCTCAAGGAGCACGGCTATGCGAAGGCGGCCGAGCTGGAGAACGCCCTCAAGGCGGCGGTCGCGTCGCTGGACGCCTGCATCAATTCGGGCGTCGCTTTCGTGGACGACAAGAAGGCGGCCGTCGCCGGGACCGCCATCGAGAAGATCAATGCCCTGGACGAGCTGCTCAACGATGCGGCGGACTGGGCGGCAAAACTGTAAACATATGAAGAACAGGTATTTATTATTTGCGGGTGCGTGCCTGCTGGCTGTCCTGCTCCCGGGTTGCGAGCTGGATAAATATCCAACGGAAATGAAGGGTAAGGCCGGGTCCGACGCCAAGTACGTCGGCCAGGCGGTCGGCAACTTCTCCGCCGAGGAGTGGTATCCCGGCGGGCAGCTGGGCACCACGCTCAACATCACGGAAGGCTGCTATGAGGATGAGACCCCCGCCGTCACGGCGCAGGGCCTCACCCGCGCCTTCAACCATGGCGAGATGTTCTTCGAGCGCAACTTCACGCTCAGCACCGCGCCTTTCAAGGGCCTGGGGCCCGCTTCGGTGCGCAAGTCCTGCCTGGACTGCCACCCGGGCTACGGCCACGGCCACTGGCAGCCTGCCTACATCGCCAACGGTGCCGCAGCCTGGAGCAACGGCTACCTGCTCGTGGTCTATTATGCCAACGAGCCGGGCAGCAACGACGGCGGCTACGTGGCGGAAGTCACGGGCATGCCCCAGACGATGGCGGCGGAGCCCTTCCTGCCCCCGATCGACGAGAAGGGCATCCACCTGACTTGGAACAAGGTCCCGGCGATGGAGAGCGGCCTGCCCCTGAAGTTCGCCGACGGGGAGGCGTACGAGCTCATCTACCCCGAGCTGACCATCGATTACGACGCCTTCAACACGGATCCCAACCCGTATGACACCGCAAAGGAGAAAGGGCTCACGCTGGGCTTCCGCCTGGAGAGCACCATCGGCATCACGGGCTCGGGCCTGATCGACGCCATCCCGGACGAGGCCATCCGCGAGCAGTATCGCGCGGAGGCGCCCTACGTGGAGCTGAACCCGGCCTTTTGGGACAAGGCGGCGAACGATTTCGCGGCCACCGCCTTCTACGGCAACTATCAGCCGGGCAGCTATGGCGACGGCTACCTTGCGGACGGCACGTTCGTGGCCCGCGGCAGCTACAAGCCCGTCAAGCGCTTCACCTATGCGATGACCCGCGGCACGCTGCAGGACGGCGCCGGCGCCAACGCCATCTGGAACATCACCAACGTGTCCCGTCCGGACCGCGCCTTCCTGTACACCACGAACGCCTGGGCGAAGAAGATGTCCGAGACGCCCTCGGTGCTTGCGGCGATCCGCGCCGCCGGGGCGGATTCCCCGTATTACGTGGATGTGGACGGCGACGGCACGGTGACGGACGCCGAACTCTCCGAGGCGGTGTACGAACTGCTCCGTCCCGGCACCAACCAATACGACAACGCCTACCACAATTTCTCCCCGGAGATGGGCGCCGACGACTTCTACGACTTCATGGTCTGGCACCGCGGCCTCGCCATTCCGCGGGCCCGCGACCTCAACGACGAGAACGTGCAGCGGGGCAAGAAGCTCTTCAAGGAAATGGGCTGCGCCGCCTGCCACAAGCCGTCCTGGAAGACGGGAAGCGACAACTACTGGAGCCCGGCGATGAACGAAAACAAGCCCCTGCCGCGCTATGCCGACCAGACCATCTGGCCGTACTCCGACTTCATCCAGCACCGCCTGTACATGAAGAACGACATCCACGGCACCTGGTGCCGCACGACCCCGCTGTGGGGCCGCGGCCTGCACACCATGAACACCGGCCGCGGCGACCGCCTGCACGACTGCCGCGCGCGCAATGTCATCGAGGCCATCATGTGGCACGGTTATAGCAAGGAAAGCGACGCCTACGAGTCTGTGGAAAAGTTCTATAAGCTGCCCAAAGAAGACCGCAACGCGGTCGTCAAATTCATAGAATCCATTTGATGAACAGACAGAAGACCCTGAAAAAAATCACCTACCTGACCTTCGCCGTCCTCATCGTCTCGATGGTGGCGGCGACGGTCCTGGAAAAGATCCACGGTACCGAATCCGCCCTCCGCTGGGTGTACCACAATCCCGTATTCATCGTCCTGTGGGGCGTCGTGGCCGTAGCCGGCATGTGGCTGCTGCTGAAGCGCGTCGACTGGCGCCGGCAGCCCTGCTCGGTGCTGCTGCACGTGGCCCTGGTGCTCATCCTCGCCGGTGCGCTCGTCACGCACCTGTGGGGCTTGGGCGGCATGATCCACCTGCGGGAGGGCGAGCCGACGGCAGCGTTCGAACTGGATGACGAGTCCCCCGCCACGCTGCCTTTCAGCATCCGGCTGGAGAAGTTCGCCATCGAGTATGATCCGGATTCCAAGACCCCGTCCGACTACCGTTCGGACATCACCTTCCTGCCGGAGGACAGGGCGGTGACCATCTCGATGAACCACATCGCGAAATACCGGGGCTACCGCTTCTACCAGGCCGACTACGACGAGGACGGGCTGGGCAGCATCCTGGCCGTCAGCCGCGACCCGGTGGGCGTCGGGATCACGTACACGGGGTATCTTCTGCTGCTTGTCTCGATGATCGGCTATTTCTTCCAGAAGGACAGCCTCTACCGCAGTGCGCGGCAGGCGATCCGCCGGCGCCGCCCGGACGGGCGGAAGCGGCACGTGGTCCCGGTCGTGCTCGGCGTGGCCGGCTGCGCCCTGCTGCTCCTGTGGTGGCTGGATGCCTTCCCGAAGGGTCCCCTGATGCCCGTGCTGCGTTCTCCCCTGCTGTTCATGCACATGATCCCGATCATGGTCAGCTATGCGCTGTTCGCGCTGCTGGCGCTGCTGGGCGTGGCGGGGCTGCTGGTGAAGGAGGAGGCCTCGGAGCGCCTGCACAACACCGGCCTCGTCATCCTGTACCCGGCGGTGTTCCTGCTGACCTTCGGCACCTTCCTGGGCGCCGTCTGGGCCAACATTTCCTGGGGCAACTACTGGGCCTGGGATCCCAAGGAGACCTGGGCGCTGGTGACGCTGCTGGTGTATTCCCTGCCGCTGCACGGCAGGGCCATCCCGGCGTTCGACAGGCCCCGCGTCTTCCACCTGTTCATGATCATCGCCATCCTGTGCGTGCTCGTGACTTACTTTGGGGTCAACATGCTGCTGGGGGGCATGCATAGTTACGCTTGACGCGTCAGGCCCGGAACCGAAAATGAAGTGATTTGGCGCCGACCCGGCTTTCAAAACCAGGGTCGGCGCCATTTTTAGCCCTTTCCGGCTCCGAGCCGACGACATATTTAATTTAAAACAGCAGGAGGGCGGACTTTGGCATGTCTCGTCCGCCAGTCCCGGTGTCATTGAAGACAGGTCTCCAGCAAATCGGCCACTGGTGCATTCTGTGTGGCGACCTCCCCCCCGAAAACGGTCCATTTGGGCTGAAAACTCCGACAGGTCGCCACACAGAACGCGCAGAACGCACTTTTTCTGGCGACCTGTGCGAGGGAGCCGTCGGCGATGCTTAGCGAATAACCCGGCCGCACATCAATGGACAAAAGGGGAAGCGGCATAGAAGCATTAATTGGCATGTGTATCAGGCGAATCCTCTCTTTTAAAAGACACTCCTCTCCAATATAGACAATCGTCTACGATTCGGATGTACTCGTCCTGCACATGGTACCGTTCAAAAAAAGCATCAGTAAGGCACCCCATACGGATCGTAATCTGGTTCTTTCCTTGCTCAAGAGGACACATGATCAAAGGCGGAACGGTCACAATTCCCTGAAATGTAAAACCGTGCGGGTGTTCCTTAACCACGTTGTTGAAGTCCGGGGTGAATCCAAAATAGATTCTTTAAACATGAGATTGATAACATCCGAGCTCCATCTATCGAAAGCCTTGCCGTCTACATCATAAAATCCCCACGTCTCACCAACCTCCTGCCATTCATATTCAGTCGCTAAACCCTCGGAAGAATCCCTAACAACAAGTTTCCTTCCCGTCGGATCCATCAGGTTCACCGGATTCCCCGCACAGTATGTCAAAGGCCCTATCCCGTAGTACTTCTCGGCCATGGGATCCACACTCAGCCACGTGGCGGTCCCGGGGCTGTAGAGGCGCGCGCCGAAGTCCAGGTAGGGGGCTCCGGGGGCGGCGCCCGTGCCGGCGAGATCCGTCAGGGCAGTGCTGTTGTGGGTCATCGTGGTTATTAATTGGTTCGTGTAAAAATACGTAATTCACAGTTAAATCCCAAGAGGGCAGGACCTTTTGGCTTCTTTCGTCCGCCGGTCCCAGTGTCATTGAAGACAGGTCTCCAGCAAATCGGCCACTGGTGCATTCTGTGTGGCGACCTCCCCCCGAAAACGGTCCATTTGGGCTGAAAACCCCGACAGGTCGCCACACAGAACGCGCAGAACGCACTTTTTCTGGCGACCTGTCCCGGCTCGATGCGCGCCCCGCGGAGCAAGGCTCCGGATCCTGACCGGGAATCCCGAAAAGTTATCAACAATCAAACACCCGGCCTGCCAAGGTCGGGTGTTTTTGCGTATATTTGTGTGGCCATGTCCTTCGTACACCTGCACGTCCATACCCAGTATTCCATCCTCGACGGAATGAGCGACATCGAGAAGCTCTTCCGCCGCGCGGAGGAGTTGGGGATGCCCGGCCTGGCGATCACGGACCACGGCAACATGTACGGCGTCAAGGATTTCGCCGACGTGGCGAAGAAGCACCCGGACGTCAAGCCGGTCTTCGGCTGCGAGATCTACGTCACGCAGCACTACGACCACCGTCTCAAGGACAACGAGCACAAGAAATACTACCACCTCATCCTCCTGGCGAAGAATTACACGGGGTACAGGAACCTCATGAAGATCGTGTCCACCGGGCACATCGAGGGCATGTACTACAAGCCCCGCGTGAGCCACGAGGTGCTGGAGCAGTACCACGAGGGGCTGATCTGCTGCTCCGCCTGCATGGCGGGCGAGATCCCGCGCGGCATCCTCGCGGGGGACGCTGCCGGCGTGGACAAGGCCATCGAATGGCACAAGCGCGTGTTCGGCGAAGATTATTATCTCGAAGTGATGCTCCACAAGACGGAGGTGCCCGGGATGTCGCTGGACCTCTATGAGCAGCAGAAGGAGTACACGACGCGGATCTTCGAGCTCGCGCAGAAGCACGGCGTCAAGGTCGTTGCCACCAACGACGTCCATTTCATCCGAAAGGAGGACGGTCCGGCGCACGACCGCCTGATCTGCCTGACGACCAACGCCGCCGTGGACGACCCCAAGCGCCTGCGCTACACGCAGCAGGAGTACCTCAAGAGCGAGGACGAGATGGCGGCGCTGTTCCCGGACCATCCGGAGGCTCTCGCCAACACGCTGGAGGTCCTGGACAAGGTGGAGCGCTACGAGATCGACCGCGGCCACGTCCTGCCGAAATTCGAGCTTCCGGAGGATTTCCTGGCGGACATCGACACCCACCTGCAGAAGTACGCCGACATCATCGAAAACGGCAAATACGACGTCTCGAAGGACAAGGACGGCCAGGAGGTCCGGAACTACCGCGGAGACGAATTCTGCCGCTCCGTAGCCTATCTGTGCCACCTTACTTACGAGGGCGCGCGGCGGCGCTACGGCGAGACGCTCAACGAGGAGCAGCAGACGCGCCTGCACTTCGAGCTGATGACCATTTCCTACATGGGTTTCCCGGACTACTTCCTCATCGTCCAGGATTTCATCAACTGGGGGCGGCGTCACGGCGTGTCCGTGGGCCCGGGGCGCGGCTCCGCCGCCGGATCCTGCGTGTCCTACTGCCTCGGCATCACCAACCTGGACCCGATCCGCTACGACCTCCTGTTCGAGCGTTTCCTCAACCCGGAGCGCATCTCCATGCCGGATATCGACGTGGACTTCGACGACGAGGGCCGCTACCGCGTGATCCAGTACGTGCAGGACAAATACGGCGCCGACCACATCTCGCACGTCATCACCTTCGGCACGATGGCGGCGAAGCTCGCCGTCAAGGACGTGGCGCGCATCTCCAACCTCTCCATCCCGGAGTCGAACCGCCTCACCAAGATGATCCCGGACCGCCCCATCGTGGTCCGCGAGGGCGGCGAGGAGAAGGAATACAAGCCCACGCTGGCCAACAGCGTCAAGTACATCAAGGAGCTCAAGCACGAATACGAGGAGGGCGAACCGCTGGTGCGCGAAGTGCTCGACTACGCTCTCCAGCTGGAGGGTTGCATCCGCCAGACGGGCATCCACGCCTGCGCCATGATCATCGGCCGCGGCAACCTCACGGACTACATCCCCATCACGATGGGCACGGACAAGGCCACCGGGCAGGAAGTCTGGGTGAGCCAGTACGAAGGCACCAAGATCGAGGACGTGGGCATGCTGAAGATGGATTTCCTGGGCCTGAAGACGCTGTCCATCATCGACCGGGCGCTCGCCCTGGTGAAGAAGCGCTTCGGCAAGGACATCGACATCGAGAAGATCCCGATCGACGACCCGGAGGTCTTCGCGCTCTACGCCCGTGGCGACACCAAGAGCATCTTCCAGTTCGAATCCGGCGGCATGAAGGAGTGGCTGATCCGCCTGCACCCCGAGCGCTTCGAGGACCTCATCGCCATGAACGCCCTCTATCGCCCGGGCCCGATGGACTACATCCCGGACTTCGTGGCCGGCAAGAACGACCCGTCCAAGATCCACTACGACCTCCCCGAGATGGAGGACCTGCTGAAGGAGACCTACGGCGTGACCGTGTACCAGGAGCAGGTCATGCGCCTGTCCCAGAAGCTCGCGGGCTTCTCCAAGGGCAAGGCGGACAAGCTCCGCAAGGCCATGGGCAAGAAGCAGAAGTCGGTGCTCGACTCGCTCAAGGAGTCCTTCATGTCCGGGGCCATCGCCAACGGGCATCCGGAGGCCGTCCTCGCGAAGATCTGGTCCGACTGGGAGGCTTTCGCGAAGTACGCCTTCAACAAGTCGCACGCCACCTGCTACGCCTGGGTGAGCTACCAGACGGCCTGGATCAAGGCCCATTATCCGTCGGAATTCCAGGCCTCCAACCTCACGCAGAACATCTCCGACATGGACGAGCTGAAGGAGATCATGGCGGACTGCCGCAAGGGCGGCATCAAGGTCCTGAGCCCCGATGTCAACGAGTCCGACGCGCAGTTCTCCGTCAACAGGAACGGGGACATCCGCTACGGCCTGGGCGGCCTCAAGGGCTTCGGGGACAACGTCGTGCAGGCCATCATCCGGGAGCGTGAGTCGAACGGGGCCTTCGCGGACCTGTTCGACTTCGTGGAACGGATGGCCGAGATGCTCAACCGCCGCAGCGTCGAGACGCTGGTGTACTCTGGCGCCCTGGATTCCTTCGGCTACAAGCGTACGCAGTATTTCCTGCCCTGCAAGAACGGGGAGCTGTTCATCGACGAACTCGTCAAATACGCCAACCTCTACCGCAACGACCAGCTGGACACGGCCAATTCCCTCTTCGGCGAAGTCGAGGAGCTCAAGCCCGTGCGGCCGGAAGTGCCCACCAGCAGCGCCGAGGAGGACATCCTCGCCCTGCTCCAGCAGGAGAAGGAGTTCGTGGGGATGTACCTGTCGTCGCACCCGCTGGACCGCTACCGCTTCGAGATCGAGACCTTCACCGACCGGCCGCTGTCCGGCCTGCAGGCCCTGATCGACGAGTGCGAGGCGGCGGACAAGGCCGGCAAGGCCGCCGTCGCGGGCATCGTCACGGACGTCAAGACCATGACGACGCGCACCGGCACGCCCGGCGCCCGCGTGACGATGGAAGACTACAGCGGGACCTTCGAATTCGCCCTCTTCGGCAAGGACTACCAGGCCTGGCTGCCCTTCATGCAGCTGCACGCGCAGCTCTTCATCGAGGGGGAGATTTCCGCCCGCTACTTCCTCAAGCCCGAGGAGCGCGCCCAGGGCAAGAAGGCGCCCTACTCATTCAAGATCAAGAAAATCTCGCTGCTCGGCAATCTCAACGGAGACCTGCTCACCGGCTTCAACATCGTGCTCGAATCCGACCGGCTCAGCCCGGACTTCCGCACCCGGCTGGTCAAGATCCTCAAGGCCCACAAGGGCGGCACGCCGCTGTCCATCCTGCTGCATGACCGCGCCACGGGCTACACCCTCGACTTCCATTCCAAGAAGTACGCGGTCACCGTCTGCGAACCCTTCATCTCCGCCCTCCAGCAGCTGGGCGTGGCGTACACCGTGTCCAGGAAGTAGATCCTTCGCTTCGCTCAGGATGACAAAACGGAGAGGATGAAAAAAACACCCGGCCTGCAAAGGTCGGGTGCTTTTTTGAAAACTTTTCGGGATTCCCGGTCATGCCGGGAATGACGCTGCTCTTTTCGAGCCGGGAACGACACTACTTCTTCGAAGTCTTCGCAGCGGCGTTCTTGCGGGTACGCATTTCGGCGTCGAACATGATCGGGGTGCCGATCATGATGGAGGCGTAGGTACCGATGAGGACACCGAGGCAGAGGGCGACGGACAGGCCGCGGATGGACTCACCGCCGAAGATCGCGATGGCGAGCATCGGGAGGAGGGTCGAGACCGAGGTGTTGACCGTACGGGTGAGGGTCGCGTTGAGGGACTTGTTGACCGTAGCCTTGAAGTCGTCGCTCGGGTGGAGCGCGAGGTTCTCACGGATACGGTCGAAGATCACCACGTTGTCGTTGATGGCGTAACCGATGATCGTCAGGATGGCGGCGATGAAGGTCTGGTCCACGTCCAGGTTGAACGGCAGGATGCCGCTGAACAGGGAGAAGAAGCCGATGATGATGATCGCGGTGTGCGCCAGGGAGACGACGCCGCCGAGACCCCAGTTCCAGCCCTTGAACCGCATCGCGATGTAGGCGAAGATGACGATGAGGGCGAGGATGATGGAGATGATGGCGTTGCGCTTGATGTCGTTGGCGATGGACGCGCCCACCTTGTCGGAGGAGATGATACCGTTCGGGTTCTCCAGCGTGGAGGTGAAGTCGGCGAGGTCCACGGGCTCGGAGTAGAAGTCCTTCAGGGACTCGTACAGCATGCCTTCGATCTCGGCGTCGACCGTGGCGGACTCATCCTGGAACTTGTAGGAGGTCGTGATCTTCATCTGGCTGTCGCCACCGAACTGCTTGACCTCGACGGAGGACTCGGGATCGGCCAGGTTGAAGGTCCTGTTCACGGCGGAACGGATCTCCTCGGCGGTCACGGGCTTGTCGAAGCGGACCACGTAGGTGCGGCCGCCAGTGAAGTCGACACCGTAGGTGAAGCCCTTGATGAACATGGAGCCGAGGGCGATCACGATGAGGGCGCCGGAGATGATGTAGGACCACTTGCGAGCACCCAGGAAGTCGACGTGCGTGTTCTTCAGGAAGTCCTTCGTCAGCTTGTTCTCGAAGGTGATGTTCTTGCCGCGCTTGATGCGGCCTTCGAAGATCAGGCGGGTGACGAAGATGGCGGTGAGCATCGAGGTGATGATACCGATGATGAGCGTGGTGGCGAAGCCCTTGATCGGACCGGAGCCGAAGAAGAAGAGCACCAGACCCGTCAGGAGGGTGGTCACCTGGCCGTCGATGATGGCGGAGTAGGCGTTCTTGTAGCCGTCGGCGACGGCCTTGCTCAGGCCCTTGCCTGCCTTGAGCTCTTCCTTGATGCGCTCATAGATGATCACGTTGGCGTCCACGGCCATACCCAGCGTCAGGACGAGACCGGCGATACCCGGCAGCGTCAGGACGGCGCCGAAGGCGGACAGGGTGCCGAAGAGCAGCACGACGTTGGACAGCAGCGCGATGTCAGCGGCCACACCCGCTCCCTGGTAGAAGAAGAGCATGTAGATGAGGACGAGGCAGAACGCGATCAGGAAGGAGATGAGACCGGCGCGGATGGACTCGGCACCGAGGGACGGACCGACGACCTGCTCCTGGACGATCGTAGCCGGGGCGGGAAGCTTACCGGACTTGAGGACGTTGGTAAGGTCGGTGGCCTCCTCGATGGAGAAGTTGCCGGTGATGGAGGAGGAACCTCCGGTGATCTCGGTCTGGACGGTCGGGTAGGAATAGACCGTGCCGTCGAGCACGATGGCGACCTGGCGGCCGATGTTCTCCTTGGTCAGGCGGGCCCAGGTGTTGGCGCCCTCGGCGTTCATGGTCATGGACACGCCGGGGTTGCCGCCGCGGCGCTGGTCGTAGTCCACGTGGGCGTCGGTCACGACACCGCCGTCAAGCGGAGCCTTGCCGTCGCGGGAAGTGGACTTGATGGCCACGAGCTCATAGATGTTGTCGCTCTGCATGTACTCGGACGGCTGCACGGACCACATCGGACGGAACTCGGCCGGGAAGATGGCCTCAATCTCCGGCATGCGGAGATACTTGTTGACCTGGGCGGTGTCGGCGGCGGCGGCGAAGGCGATGCAGGCGTTGCCGCGCATGCCGGAGGGGCTCAGGATCGCGAAGAGCGGATTGGCCTTGCGGGCGGCCTCGAGGCCGGCGTCGTCGGCGCTCTGGGCCTGGATCTCCTGCGAGACGACATCGTTGGCGGCGGGAGCGGCGGCTTCGGCCGGAGCCTCACCGGCGGAGAGGATCTCCGCGAGGCGGGTGTTGGCCTCGTCGAGGTAGCTGGCCATCTCGTCATAGGTGAAGGTCGGCCAGAACTCGAGGGACGCGGTGCCCTGAAGCAGCTTACGGACACGCTCAGGCTCCTTCACGCCCGGGAGCTCCACGAGGATGCGGCCGGTGTTGCCGAGCTTCTGGATGGACGGCTGCGTGACGCCGAAACGGTCGATACGGTTGCGCAGGACGTTGAAGGAGTTGGCGACGGCGCTCTCGGCTTCGTCCTTGATCACGGACAGGACCTGGTCGTCGGTGGACTCGGGCTTGATGCGGTCGCGCATCTCGTACGTACCGAAGATCTGCGCGAGGCGCATGCCGCCGGAGACCTCCTTCCAGGCGTCACCGAACAGGGTGATGAAGTCGGACTGCGAATTGACGCTGCGCTCCTTGGCGAGCGACAGGGCCTGCAGGAACTGCGGGGACTGGTCGCCGCCGGCGAGGGCGCGCACCAGGTCCTCGAGCTGGACCTGCAGCATGACGTTCATACCGCCCTTGAGGTCGAGTCCGAGGTTGATCTCCTGGTTCTGGACCTGCTTGAATGTATAACCCAAATAAACTTTCTCGCCGGAAATGGAATCTGTGTAACGGCGGGACTCGATCTTCCGGATGGAGTCGAGATAGAAGGCACGGTCTGCCTCGGGGACGGCGGAGAGGTTGACGCTCTGGGCCGCCTGCTCGGCGCGCTGCTGGGCCTTCCTGTTCTGGATGGACGTCACCAGGGTGAACGACAGCTGCCAGAAGCAGGCGATCAAGAGGCAAATCGTGACAAATCTGATAGCACCTTTGCTTTGCATATGTATGGTAAATTAAATATTATTCATAAATTAGCCCGCAAAGTTAGCAATTTTCTTAAAACAAAGAAACTTTACCCGCTGAATTCGTGATTTTTAGCTTTTTGCACCCCGTTTTTCGAAAAGGTTCACCGTCAGGCATTTAAAAAACAACTCCGGGGTTTTTGCCCCGGAGTTGTCATACAATATGCTGATAATCAGCGCTTAGTACTTGATTGCAATAGTAGCGGTGGTGGAAGACGGCAGGACGGGAAGCTTGATAGTCGCCTCCCGGGTCGCGGCGTCATAGGTGCAGGCAAGTGCCTGGCCGCCAAGCGTTGCGGAGGGCTGCCGCATGACCCCGCCCAGGATGATGGACAGGTCACGGTCGGCGCTCATGCCCTTGTAGCTGCCCCGCCTGGCACCGACTGTGACGGTGACGCCGGAACCGGTCGCCGTCTTGCTGATTTCGGTGGTGGCGTAGGCGTCGGGATAAGCCTGGCTGGTGCCGTCGTCCTCATAATGGATATAGCTGCTCTTGCCTGCGCCCGGCGCGATGAAGATGCGCAGGACGTTGCTCGGTGTCTGGAGGTCCTGGATCCCCTCTTCGGCCAGGGGGATGATGGCGCCGGCCTTGACGAACCAGCAGATCTCGCCGATGGTATAGCGCAGGTCGCGGACGCTGCCTCCCTTGACGGTCTGCTTGTGGGCCATGTCGTACCAGTCGTTTCCGACAGGGAACCAGACCCGGCGGCCGGCGGTGCCGGACAGGGAATCAATCGGTTCGCAGACGGTGGCGGCGAGGATGTTGTCACCGAAATAGTACTGCTGCTGATAGGTATAGGCGTTTTCCGCCTCGGGAGACTCATAGTACATCGGCCGGCAGATCGACACGCCCGTGTCGTAGGCCTTGCGGGCCATGTCGTAGATGTACGGGCTCAGGGCATAGCGGAGCTGATCAGCCTCGAGCATGTACTGATAGTGGTCCTCGAAGGCCCAGAAACGGCGCTCGATGATGGCGGAACTGGTGCAGTGGGTCTTGAACAGCGGGGAGAAGACACCATACTGGAGCCAGCGGGTGTACAGTTCCGGATCCGTCGGGATCTGGCCGCGCTGCATGTGGCCGCCCAGGTCGTGGCCCCAATAGCCGTAGCCTACGTTGGAGGCGGTGGCCGTGAAGTATGGCAGGAAGCCGAGCACTTCCCAGCGGATGTGGGTGTCGCCGGAGAAGCCGAGCGGGTAGCGGTGGCTGCCCAGGCCGCCCCAGCGGTGGTAGGTCATCGGGCGCTCGGAGTCCTCCGGAGCGTTGCCGCGGTTGCGGCGGACCTTGTCGTTGAAGAAGGTGTGGTTGAGCCAGAAGGTGTTGCTCAGGCCGGGAACGTAGCGGCTCTCCTTGAACTGCTGCCAGTCAAGCCACCAGAAATCGACGCCCTGCTTCTCGATCGGGTGCAGGACGGAGTTGAAATAAGCGTCCGCCCAGGCGACCTGGTCCATGCGGAACGGGACCGGAGCATGGTAGCCGGCGCGCGCGATGTTGCCGTTGGCCTGCTCCTCGCCTCCCTTGTAGATATAGCCTTCCGGTCCGTCATAATCCCGGGTGCGGGAGAGGTAGTCCGCCACGAAGGCGGGGTAGGCGTCCTCGCGCTGGACGATGCCGGAGGCCGGGTGGAGGTTGAGCGAGGTCTTGAGTTTCATGCTGTGCAGCTCGCCCAGGAAACCTTCTGGGTCATTGATCAGGTCCCGGTTCCAGGAATACCCGGTCCAGCCCGTGTTCTGACCGGTCTCGTCACGGCGCATGCGCCGCGACGTGGTCTGCCAGGTCTGGTGCCAGTCCATGTCGATGATCATCACGTCGATGGGGATCTGCCGCTCGCGGAACTCCCGGCCGAGCGCGATGAATTCCTCGTCGGTATAGGCCCAATAACGGCTCCACCAGTAGCCGAAGACATACTTCGGCGGCATCGGGATCTTGCCGGCGACCTTGGTGAAATCGGCCAGGGCGGCCTTGTAGTCGTGGCCGTAGGCGAACAGGTACAGGTCCTTGACATCGCCTTCCGGGCGGACGGAGACCCATTTCTCCCAGTCGGAGTCGTCGTCGACGAAGATGTGGCGGCTGCTCTCGTCCACGATGGCCCAGCCGTCGCGGGAGAGGATGCCGGTCTCCATCGGGTCGTTGTTGTTGATGTGGTCCGGTCCGGTGCACTGGTCAAGGGTGCGGGCGGTACCCATCAGGTTGCCCGTGTCCTCCTGTCCATAATGCCAGGAAACGGTTTTTCTGCCCAGGCGGAAAGATGCGGAAAGGTTTTCCGCGGAGAAGGCTCCGCCTTTGTAGGTCAGCGTGACGGCGCCTGTCTTGATGACCACGCCGGCACCGCTGCGGGATGCCGTGAATTTCGGCACGGGAAGCCGGCGGTTGACGATGGCGAGGGTCGCGTGGTCTTCGAATGCGCCGTTTGCGGACCATTCCATGCGGATCAGCCGGTCGGTCAATACGGTGAAACGGGCGTTGCCGACCGTGACCACGGCCTGCGGGTCAGCCACCGGATTATCCTTCGCCCGGGTGGTGAGAGCGGCTGCAAGCAGGGCAGCGACAAGGAGTATTTTCTTCATATTTTATAGAATTCTGTTGTCTTGTTTATTTATCTATTTCCGGCCTTCCTGCCATCCGCCCGGCATGCTTCTTTCGGCGACCAGCCTCAGACGGGCAGTCATGTCTTCATCCAGCCCGCAGGCGGAGGCCTCCTTGTCGAAGGGCTCCCCATAGATCATCAGATAATTCACACAGGCTTTCAGGTAGGACCCATAGTCGCTCTGGTGCTTCTGGTCATCGGCGAGAAGCGGGATATCCGGACACAGCCGGCGGGCCAGCGCAAAAGCGCGTCCGATATAGGACACCTTGTCTCCGCAGACAGCGGCCAGAAGTTCCGTCCCCTGGTCGGAGAGCCGGTCGAAGGCCTCCAGGCTGCCGAAGCCGCCACAGTCACCGGCGGGGTAGGACCAGGTGCTTTCCAGGAAGATGACCGCCTCCGGCGAGTATTGCCGCACCCGGCCGGTCAGTTCCTTCGCATCCGCCAGGACGTAAGGGTACCGCGCCGGATCCTGTGCATAGCGGGCGTGCAGCTGGCTTTGGTTCTGCAGGAAGACAAAGTCGAAGGTGTCCCCCGCCGAAGGCCGCTCAATGGCGTTCAGGGTCTCGTCCCGGCGCAGGTGCCTCGCGAAAGTGAAGCCCCCGACATACTGGGCGTTCATTCGGATTTGATGGCCCTGGCTGGCCGCCAGGTCCACAAGCTTCTGGTGGGCCTCCCCGACATAGGTGAAGGAATTGCCGATGCACAGGACCCGTTTCGTATCCTTGACGGGAACGGTGTCATTCCGGACCTGTCCCGCGGCGGGAAGCAGGGAAAGGCAGAGCAGGGCTCCGAATAGTATTTTTCTCATCATTCGCTATTTCTTGTATTCAATCACAAGGGTCTGCATCGGACCGACCTCGGTCCCGTCACTGACGGTGACTCTCTCTCCGGTGATGACATTGGTGCCTTCACCCAGGCCGTCGGAGATCTCGGCGTAAGTGCTCCACGGAATCTTGACGGAGTCTGTCGCAGAAGGGTTGATGAACACGAAGACCGTGTCGTTGTCGTTGTAGCGGAAGAAACCATAGCCGCCCCGGCCGGGAATGAAGTGGAGGGTCTTGCCGTTGTGGATGACGTCGGCGGTCTTGCGCCACTGGAAAAGCTTGCGGCAGTAGTCGTAGAGTTCCTTGCGCAGCCCCTTCTCGATCGGGGTACCGTCAAAATCCACATCGATGGCGGCGCGGCCTTCATCGGTGAACAGGTCATACGGATCACCTTCCCAGCCTCCCGGGAAATCGACGCGCAGCCCCGGATCCCCGGCGCGCAGGTCGGAGGCGGAGAACATCATCTCGTCTCCCGAGAAGATCTGAAGGATGCCGCGGACGGTGGCGAAGAAGGTGACCATCGCCTTGAAACGGGCCGGATCCTTGCCGACGATGTCGCCGATTCGGCGCGTGTCGTGGTTGCTGGTGAAGACCATGATATGGTCCAGGTCATGGTAAAGATAATCCTGGGAGAGAACGTTGTACAACTGGGTGGCGTTGCTGTTGCCGCCGCCGCGACCGCCCTGGGCCTGCTGGCCGCGGCCGTCCTGCGGGGCGCCGAAGACGGCATTGGCCGCATTCATCAGCGGGAAGTCCATCACGGACGGAAGCAGTGAGTTGAAGCCGTCGGAATTCGGGTTGTCCTTCTGCCAATAGGCGATGGACGCCGGCGAGCCGATCCAGCACTCTCCCACGATGTTGAAGGCGGGATACTCGTCGGTGACGGCCTTGCACCATTCGCTCATCGGATATTTCTCGTTGTACGGGTACGTGTCTACCCGGAAACCGTCGAGGTCGGCGTACTCGATCCACCAGATGGCCCATTGCTGGAAGTATTTGAGCAGGAACGGGTTGTCGAGGTTCATGTCCACCATGCCGCGGGTAAACCAACCGCTATCCATCAGCATGGCGTCACGCCGGGAGGCATGCGGGTCGGACAGGGCGCCGAAAGCGTAATTCGAGCCGGTATACTCCGGGAACTGGTGGATCCAGTCCTGGAACGGAAGGTCCTGCGCCCACCAGTGGGTTGTCGTGCCGCTGTGGTTGGTGACGATGTCCATGATGACCTTCAGGTCCTTCTCGTGGGCTTTGGCCACGAACTCCCGGTAGAGTTCGTTGTCGCCGAAGCGCGGGTCGATCTTGTAGTAGTCGGCGGCGGCGTAGCCATGATAAGAACCGCGGCGGTCGTTGTCAAGCAGCAGCGGGGTGTTCCAGATGGCGGTCGCACCGAGGTCGGCGATATAGTCCAGGTGGTCGATCAGGCCCTGGATGTCACCGCCATGGCGGCTGCCGACGCTGCTGCGGTCGGCCGCTTCTTCGGTATTGTCCGTCGAATCGTTGGACGGGTCGCCGTTGGCGAAACGGTCGGGCATGATGAGGTAGATCAGATCTGCGGTGGTGAAACTCGCGCGGTCCGCGGAGCCCTTGCGCCGGGAGGCGATCTCATAGGGATACTTGAAGGATTCGCCGTCCTTCCGGAAGACGATCCAATAAGTCCCGGGCCGGGCGCCGGCGGCGACGTCCACGTCGACGAAGACATAGTTGGGGCTTTCGGCCTTGCTGACTTTTCTGACCTTGACGCCGGAACCCCCTTCGATGGAGATGTCATAGGCGCTGATCTGCGGTCCGTTGATCAGCAGCTGGAGGGGGCACTTCATGCCGGTCCACCAGGAAAGGGGTTCGACATGGGCTACGGCGTCCGGTGCGGCGTCCGGCACCTGTTCCGGCTTGAAAGCCGTGCAGGCGGTGGCCAGGGCGGCGAGCATGCCCGCCAGGAGGATGGAATGGTATTTCATGCGCTTGTTCGGATTATTTCTGAATGGTCGGGAAAATGGTAAGCCGGAGGGTGGTGCTGCCGTACGGGACCAGATCGATGTATTCAATCCCGCCCTCGGCCTCCACCGTTTCGGGCAGCGGCGGGGTATAGCGGTTGTCCTGCAGCGTCCAGCCCTTGACGCCCACGACGGGGACGCGGATCTTGACAGGGACGCCGTCCGGATCGAACGGGAAGCCGGAAGCGCCGGTGCGTTCCGCCTTCAGGCCGCCGAGGCGGTTCTTGACAAGGGCGTAGTTCCATTTGCCGGAGGGGGTCATGCTCCAGTTCTTGAAGTCGGGGTTGGCGGAGACCTTTCCGGCCATGTTGTCGTAGATCACGGGGTCTTCCTTCATGTCGGCGGGGACCGCGAAAGCGTAGACGACGGGACCGCGCTGCACGGAGGTGCCGGCGACGGGGTTGTCCACGATCTCGATTTCCATCGGGAGGTCCACGGAGAAGCTGTCGCCGCTGCGCCAGGCCTTGCTGACGGTCCTGAAGCCGGGTTCTTCTGCCGCGCACCAGCCGGGAATGCGGTAGGTGAAGTCCATTTGGTGGGACTTGGTGGACGGTTTGCCGTCCTCGAAGAAGGAGAACGTAAAGCGGACCTGTTCCTCGAACGGATAGGCGGTCTGCTCTTCGATCCGGACCGAGACGCCGCCGCCGAGGTCGTATTCCACGGAAGACGGGCCGTACAGGGCGGCCACGGGATGCCCCTTCCTGTCGCGCAGCCACATGCGTGCCACGTAGTTCGGCATGTAGCGGTGGAGGTTGCCGATGCAGCATTCCGTCTCGTGGATCGGGCGGTAGGCCATCCAGGTGAGGCCGTGCTTGAAGCCGTTGTGGTTGGAGTTGCCGGTCGCGATGACCTGGTTGGGGCAGGAGAAATACTGCATGCTCCTGAAGTCCTTCGTGATGGCGCCCAGGCCTCCGTTGAAGATGCCCTTCTCGATGCGGTCGGCCCACTGGCCGTCACCGGTGGTCATGAGGTAGTAGCCCATGGTCCACGTGTAGTCGGCGATGTCGCAGGTCTCGTGGCTGGCGAGCGGGTCGTTGCCGGCAAGGGCTTCGGTGGAAGAGTTGATCCCGTCGATCAGCATGTTCGGGCCTTCCATCTTCGCCTCGGCGTGGAGGGCGGCGCGGAGGTACTTCTCATCCCCGGTGTAGGAATAAAGGATGAGTGGGATCTTTAGGAGTTCGTTCATCGTGACCCCGTGCATGTGGAACTCGCTGTCGTCCAGCGCACTCGCCTGGGTCATGTCGGAGGCGTTCTCGTCCCAGGCCTTGACGGCGGCCTCGAGAAGGGCGGGGTTCCGCGTGATGGAATAGGTCCAGAGCATGCCTTCGACGTTGACGACGAAGCGGTTCATGCCCAGTTCGTCGACGGTGTAGGACAGATAGTTCTTCTCGAGCGCTTCCGGGATGCGGGGATCGCCGGTGGCCTCGTAATAGGCCTTGACGGCCCGGAAGAAGACGGCCCACGGCCAGGCCATCGAGCCGGTCTCGGGACCGAGACGGCCTTCCGGTCGGTCTGCGGCGGCGATGCGCTGCTGGCGGGCCCGGCGGGCCTGCTGCTCGGCGGCGCGCTGTTGCGCGCGCGGGTCGGCGGACACCTGGGCGTTGAAATCTTCCGCCGGCGGCCCCTGCCGCTGCTGGCGCTGGGCCTGGGGGTTCTGTCCGCCGCCGGGGCGGCCGCCGTTGCCCTGCCGGGCGTCTTCGGCGGGCGGTTCCCCTTTCTTGAAGGGAAGCGGATGGTCCAGGACGTAGTCGATGTTCTGCTGCCAGACGTCCAGGAAGCGCCTGTCATCCAGCAGGAAGCCCAGGCGGGTCAGGCCGTCGAGGTAATAGGCGGTCTGCTCGAAGCGCCACCAGTCCGCCCCGCGGGATTCGGAGTCCCGCTCGAGCTTGCCGGCCCAGAGGACGGAATTGTACGGATAGGCCATGGCTTCCGGATGCCCGGTCAGGCCCTCCGCCTGGCGCTCCAGGATCTCCTTGAGCCAGCCCTGGGGCTGGATTTTGTCGATCAGGCCCTCGGAGAAGGCGGCATAGGGAGGGGCGGGAATGCCGGAGCCGCATACGGCGGCCATTTCGGGGGTGAACAGGTCCAGGATATAGGTGCCCCGGGCGGGGACGTGGAGCTTGTTGGTCAGGTTGAGGACCTCGCCGGTGACGACATCCCTGCCGGAGGTGAAGCTGCCGATGACGTCGCTGTAGCGGTCCATGGAGATGTCCGCATCGCGGTCGGACCCGTTGAGGACCACCAGCACGGTCTTGTCGTCTTTGATGCGGGCGTAGACATAGCAGTCGCCGTGCTCGCGGACCGGTGCGTACTGGATCAGTTTGCCGCGGCGGACGGCTTCCGAGGTCTTGCGCCACTGCAGGATCTTCTGCATGTAGTCGAACGCCTCGTTCTCTTCGGCGGTGCGGCCCTCACGCGTGAATACGCTGCGGGTGTCGCCCGGGAAACCGCCGGGCATGTCCATGCGGATCGCCCCGTCGCCCTGCTGCTTGGTAGCCTTGAAAAGCAGTTCGGTGCCGTAATAGACCTGCGGGATGCCGCGGGTCGTCAGCAGGAAGGCGATCCCCTGCTTGTAGCGGCGCAGGTCGGTGTCCTCCTTGCGGGAGAAGCGGCCCAGGTCGTGGTTGTCCAGGAATACCAGGATGTTGTCCGTGTCGGCATAAAGCACGTCGTTCGCCAGCGACACGTAGATGTTGAACAGGCCGGTCGCGGCGCCGTCGGCGGAATTGTTCGCGTCGGTAAAGGCATCCCCTGCGAGGAAGACCAGATTGAAATCCATGACGGTCTTCAGGCTGGAATCCCACGCGGGATTGAGCGCGGACCCCTTCTGCCACCAGGCGGGGAAGGCCGATCCGACAGGATACCAGGTCTCGCCCGTGATATTGAAATCCGGATACTCTTCCATCGTTTCCTTGCACCAGCGGGCGCCGAACAGCGGATCCATGTACGGATGGGTATCCTGACGGACGCCGTCGATGCGGGCGTACTCGATCCACCAGATGCAGTTCTGGATCAGGTAATCGGCCACCAGCGGATTGTTCTGGTTGAGGTCCGGCATGCCGGCGTTGAACCAGCCGTCCACGAAGAGTTTTCGCTCGGACGGGGCGGCGTGCGGATCGACGGCCGTCCACTTGTTGTGGCTGGTCCCGACGAACTTGTTGTTGAAATTGAGCCAGTCCCCCGTCGGCAGGTCCTGCATCCACCAGTGGCTGCTGCCGCAATGGTTGAAAATCATGTCCATGACGACCTTCATGCCCCGGGCGTGGGTCCGGTCGACAAAGTCGATGTATTCCTCCATCGTGCCGAAGCGCGGATCGATGTCGTAGTAGTCGGTGATGGCGTAGCCGTGGTAGGAATTGGCGGCGTTCTTCTGGACGGGATTGAGCCAGATGGTGGTCATGCCGAGGTCCTGGATGTAGTCCAGGTGGTCGAGCACGCCCCTGATGTCGCCGCCGTGGCGGCCGCCGGCGCGGCTGCGGTCCGCACGCGCCCCCTCCAGCTCGTTGTTGCCCGGATTGCCGTCGGCGAAGCGGTCCGGGGTGATCAGGTACAGGACGTCGTCCGTCGTGAATCCCTGTGCCCCCGGTTTCCGGCTGCGGGCCTTGAGTTCATAGGGATAGACGGTCTTGCCGTCCGTGCCGGAGAAGGTGATGTCCATCCGGCCGGGCTTTGCCTTCGGGGAGATGTCCAGGTACAGGAACAGATAATTCGGATTCTCCGTCCTGACGACCTCCTTGACGGAGACGCCCGCGTATTTGACAGAGACCTCGTTCCCGGAAACCTGCGGCCCGTGGATGAGGATCTGCAGCGTGGTGTTCTTCATCCCGACCCACCAGAAAGGCGGATCGACGTGCTGGATGTCGGTGCTGTAGCCAAGCATTCCCGGACCCAGAAGAAGGCCCAGGAATGCGATGGCCATGAGGAGTCTTCTTCTCATGCGAACCAAGATACGAAAATTATTTGCTCAAGTCAAGTACATAAACGCCGCGGGCGGGCATGAGGACCTGGGTCGTGACGTCGACGACCTCCCCGGTCACGGCGTCTTTGCCCTTGGTGTAGTCGCCGATGACCTCGGAGAAACGCTGCATGTCGACCAGGCGGACGGTATCGGAGCCGTTCAGCATGACGAGCACGGTGTTCTTGCCGTCCGTGCGGGCATACACGTAGCATTTTGTCTGGTTGTCCGGGGTGTAGTGGATGAGTTTGCCCTCCGTGACCGGCTTGGAATTGCGGCGCCAGTTGAGGAGCTTGCTGGCGAAGTCCCAGCATTCATTCTGGAAGGCGGTGCGGCCGGCGCGGGTGAACGCGGTCACGGTGTCCTCTTTCCAACCGCCGGGGAAATCGTTGCGGTTGTTGCCGCTCATGGCGATCTCGGTGCCATAATAGATTTGCGGGATGCCGCGGGTGGTCAGCAGGAAGGCAAGGCCCTGCTTGAGCTTCCAGGCGGGATCGTCCGCCTTCATGAAGCGGTCGATGTCGTGGTTGTCGAGGAAGGTCAGCACGAAATTGGGATCCGGGAAGAGGAAGTCCTGGGTGATGACTTCGTACATCTTGAACAGACCGGCCTCGGAGCCTTCGCTGGTATTGCTTTCCTTGTTGATCTCGCGCTGGGTGGTGAAGGTCAGGTCGAAGTCCATGACGGTCTTCAGGTGGGAATCGCTGCCGTTGACGGAGGATCCGCGCTGCCACCAGCCGGCGGCGGAGTTGCGCGGGTACCAGCCTTCGCCGACGATGTTGAAGTCGGGGTATTCGGCCTCGATCTCGTCGCACCAGCGGACCATGAAGTCATAATCCGCGTAAGGGTAGGTATCCATGCGGATGCCGTCGATGCGGGCATATTCGATCCACCAGATGCTGTTCTGGATAAGATAAGTCGCCAGATGGCGGTTGCGCTGGTTGAGGTCCGGCATACCGCCCGAGAACCAACCTTCAATCAGGATATCTTTTTCAGTCTGCGGCGCATGGGATCCATGAGGGTCCACTTGTAATGCGTGGTGGTGACCAGGCTGCCCGGCTGGCGGGTGACGCTGTTGCGCAGGGCGTCCTGCTGCTCTTTCGGGAGCGCCCGGAACTCCTCGACGGTGGCCGGGAACGCCGGACCGCCGCCGCGGCGGCCGCCGCCCCCGCCCTGCATCTGTCCGTTCTGGCGGGAGCCGATGGAGGCGGCGTAATCATTCTGGTTGAACCAGTCGTCGTCCGGGATGTCGCTGATCCACCAGTGGCTGCTGCCGGAATGGTTGAATATCATGTCCATGACCACCTTGATGTTGCGGTCGTGGGCAGCGTCGATCAGTTCGCAATATTCCTCGTTGCTTCCCAGCCGCGGGTCGATCATGTAGTAGTCGGAGATCGAGTAGCCGTGGGAGTTGTTCCCGCGGTTGAACTGCACCGGATTGAGCCAGATGGCGGTCACGCCGAGGTCGTCGATATAGTTCAGGTGCTCCCGGATACCCTGGAGGTCTCCGCCGTGACGGCCGCCGCCGCTGCGGTCGACGGTCCAGTTCTCAAGGTTGTCGTTGCCGGGGTTGCCGTTCGAGAAGCGGTCCGGCATAATCAGGTACAGGACATCCTTGGTGGTGAAACCCTGGGCGCCGACCTTCTTGTTGCGGGGCCGGAGCTCGAAGGGCTTCTCCGTTATCTTGCGGCCTTCCTTGAAAGTGAAGGTCATGGTGCCCGGCCGGGCATTGTCGTTGACATTCAGATAGACGAACAGGTAATTGGGATTCTTGAGTTTCACCACTTCCTTGACGGAGACGCCGGCATAGTCCTGCATGGCGAATTCGGTCTTGGCGATATCCTTGCCATAGAACATGACCTGGACTTCGTGGTTTTTCATGCCGACATACCAGAAGGGCGGGTCCATCCGGTCAATGTTGACGCCGAAAGCGCTGACGCACATGTAGATCGTAGCGAGGCAAAAGAGGATTTTTTTCATTTTATCGTGGGTGGGAGGTTTATGCAAGCCAGGCCATGAAGTCGCTGACGCGTGACCGGGCGACGATCATGTCCACTTCGGCGGGCGGGTCCATCAGGACCTTGAGCCGGCCGCCGTAAATGCGTTCGATGCCGTTGATGGCATGGGAGGAGATGATATAATTCCGGGAAATGCGGAAGAAGATCTGCGGGTCCAGTTCTTCGAGGATGGATTCCATCTGTTGGTCGAAGTAATACCGCGTCCCGTCGGATTTGACAATATATTTGCTCTTTCCTTCGACATAGAAGTAGGCGATGTCCAGGGTGTCGATCGGAATGATCTTCTGGCCAAGGCGGACGATGAACCGCCTGCGGTAGCTCTTCTTCTCTCCGGACCGTTCTTCTGAAAACCGTTTCATGGCGGAGACCAGGGCGGAGATGTCATAATTCTCCGTCGAGTTGCGGCAGCGGCTGACGGCGCGCTGCAGGGCATCGTCGTCGAAGGGTTTGAGCAGGTAATCGACACTACCGGCCTCGAAAGCTTTGACGGCATACTTGTCGAAAGCGGTGGTCATGATGACCTTTGACGTGATGCTTTCCTGTTTGAAGATCTCGAAACTGCTGCCGTCCCGAAGTTCGACATCCATGAAGATGATATCTGCCGTATTGCCGGGATCCCGGAGCCAGGCCAGGGTAGCCTTGATCGATTCGGTCACACCGACGACTTCGATGTCCGGGAAGTTGCGCTCCAAAGCCCGTTTCAGGGTCTGCTGGGCGAGGATTTCGTCTTCTACGATTAATGCTTTCATTACAGAAGGGGCAGTTTGACGGTGTAGCTTTGTCCGTTCTCCTCCACGACGATTTCTTTGCCGGCTTCGTCATGATAGCGCTTGCGGATGTAGCGCTGGCCGTTGCCGGTTGAGGGTTGCGAGGAGATCTTCGGGTTGAGGTTGTTGGTCACCTGGACATACTCCCCTTCTATGCTGATCCGGATCAGCAGGGGCGTCTCGGAGGAGATGGCGTTGTGCTTGGTCGCGTTCTCGACCAGCAACTGGAGCGAGCAGGGAATGACAAAATGACAGACACCGTCTTCCGGGACGTCGATTTCCGTCTCGAATCCTTCCGGGAAACGGACTTTCATCAAGTCGACGCATTGCCGCACGAAATGGAGCTCGTCGTTCAGGCTGACGAGCCGTTCATTTTCCGTTTCGATCAGATAGCGGTAGATGGCGGACAGCTTATGGATGAATCGCGATGCTTGCTGCTCCTGTCCGGAAATGACGATGCTGTCCAGCGAGTTGAGGCTGTTGAACAGGAAATGGGGTTCGATCTGCTGCTTGAGCCGTTCATAGCTGTATTGTGCTTCGTGCCTTTTCTTCTTTTCAGCGGAGATGTCCTGCCGTGCCTTGATGGCGTAGGTTGCCATCCAGATGACAGCCAGGAAACTGACCGTGTAGTCGAGGATGATGTTGAGGACGACATTGTTTTCAAAAAAGGTTTCGGAAGACCGGACCATAAACACCATGCGGACCAGCACGATGACGACGAAGGCGACCAGCAGCCAGATCGGCTGCTGGGTGTCGTGCTCCCTGTAGAAACGGGAGCGACGCCAAAGTTTCGAGATCTCCAGCTGGACCACGCCGATGATGCAGGTGGTCAGGAAGGTGCTGATCGCACCGCGGTACAAGACGGATTCCGGGCTGTCTGAAAACAGGGTTGTCCGGACGAAGCTGCCGATGACAAGGCCGAGCCACATGCCGGCAACGTTGACAAGGATGACGGCAATGACCATGAAAGGAATACTCATCCGTTCGCGCAGGGACAGGAACACGGACATCGACATGGTGAGCAGGGTCAATATCAGCTCATTATGGAATCCGATAAGCCGTCCCGCAAGCGCCACGATGGCGTGCAGCAGCGCGAAGATCAAGATGATCAGATAAGCATTCGTTCTGTTCATGGCAGAAAGGATAATGTCCTGGTAAAGATAGCTTTTTTTAAGAAAGGGCGCGAAAGGAATTCGCGCCCTTCCCGTTTTGCGGGGATTTCCCCGCCCCCATAACATTAACTAACCAAAATTATCCAACTTGTTTCTAAACGTAATCAGGATTCTGCACAAGGCCGGGGTTGGCGTCGACGGCACGCTGCGGAAGCGGATACCACTCGTACTTGCGGTCGCGCTTGGCCGGCAGGTCGTAGCCGGGCTCCGTGGCACGGCCGAAGAACCACCACTGGCCCTGGGTGAACTTGTCATAGCGGCGCAGGTCGGTGCGGCGGCGGTGGCCCTCATTGTAGAATTCGATGCCCCACTCGCTCAGCATGCGGTCCATGTCGAAATCTGCGGAGAAGCCGCGCGGAGCCTGGTCCTTGGCACCCACGAGCGGAGTGCCGAGGGTCGGATGGACACCGGCGTTGTTCCAGTCGTCGTCGGAGAAGTAGCGCTTGCGGACTTTGTTGACCCATTCTTTGGCCTCAGCCTTGTTGCCTTCCCGCAGGAGGCACTCGGCATAGGTGTAGTACACCTCGGCGAGACGGAACTCGACCTCGTCGGCTTCGGCGACATTATGTCCGGAGGCCGTCGTGTAGAACGGATATTTCACGGTGCGCAGACCGGAGTTTTCCTCGCCCCAGCGCGGGTTTTCCACGATCTGGACGGGATGGTTGCCCTTGCCCTGGAAGTTGCCGATCTGGTCGACATAGACCTGCGGCTGGCTCTTGCGGTCCTGCTTTGCATCCTGGACGTTTCCGGTGCCGTAGGATTCGCGCATGACGCCTTCCATGAACAGACCGCCCCAGTTGCCTTCGTCGTCGCAGTACGGAGCGACCAGGCGGATGTCACGCGGGTCGAAGCGCTGGTGGACGGCGCCGAGCTTGTCGTTGTACGGCGGGTCGAGGAAGCACTTGGCGAGTTCCGGGTTGTACATCTCCTTGACGACACTGGCCTCGCGGTCGATGGCGCCGGCCTCGTTGTAGATGAGCGCGGGCACGCACTGGTCGTAGAAGTTGTTGCTGTTGTCGAAGGACGGCGTCGCCGTGGTGCAGTCCCATGCACCGTTGATCTGGGTGCAGTTGAAATACTTCGTGAAGGTGTTCGTCATGAACGGGACGTTGCGCTGGTTGGTCGCGTCGCTCTTGTTGTAGCGCTGCTCGAGGGCGAAGGCGAAGATGATCTCCGGGCAGGTGTCGTTGTTGTAGGAGTAGATGTCCTGATACCTGTCGACGATCTGGTAGTTGCCATACTTGCCGTCGATGATGTCCTTGGCCACGGCCTTGGCCTCGGCGAAGCGGGCCGTGCCGGTGAAGATCTCGGCGTTGAGGAGCAGGCGCATCTTCATGACGCGGTTGAACGCCTGGGTGACGCGGTTGACGGAGCCGCCTTTCGGCAGCAGGTTGAGGGTTGCGTCAAGTTCTTCCTCCATCCACTTGCAGACGATCCTGCAGCCTTCCTCGAAGGAAGTGCCGGCGGAAGCACTTTCGGGAATCTCCGTCGTTCCGGGCGTGAGGCACAGCGGAATGGCCCCGCCGAACAGCTCGAAGACATTGTAGTAGCAGTAGACGCGGAAGGTCTTGACCTCTGCGATGTACGCCTGCCGCTTTTCTTCGGTGATGCCGACCGTCTCCAAGTCGATCTTTGCGATATCGTCCAGGAAGATGTTGCACATGCCGATGGCCTCCCAGGACTGGGACCAGATGTCATTGATCATCGTGGCCAGCGGAGTCCAGGTGTGGGTGGAGATGACGAATTTGTATGCGCCGTCCCAGCCGTAGTTGCCGCCGTTCCAGGTACGCCAGGTGACCTGGTCCGCTGAGACGTCCTGCGCATACCAGTACTCTTTGCTGACGGGGATCTGCTCCGCCGCATAGATATTGGCGATGACCTGCTTGATAGCGTCTTCGTTGGTGTAGTAGTTCTCGGCGTCAAGCAGCGTGAAAGGATGCTCTTTCATGTCGAAGCAGCCTGTGATGGCGACCCCGGCAAGCAGGAGAGACAGAAGGATACTTATTTTTTTCATAAGGCTGATTGCTTAAATAAGTTGTACGTTGTTTAGAACTGGGCGGTGACGCCGAGGGTGAACTTCGAAGTGTAAAGGACCGTGGATCCGGCCATGCCGGGGGTCAGTCCGATGGAAGAGACCGTGGACGGGTCGACACCCGTAAACTTGGTCAGGGTCAGCAGGTTGGTCGCCGCCAGATAGACGTAGATCCGCTCGAGGTTGAGCTTGTTCTGCTTGATCTTGAAGTTGCGTCCGAGGGAGACCTTCTCGATCTTGAACCAGTCGCCCTTCTCAAGGAAGAATGAGTTGATGTAGCCGTTGTCGGCCGTCAGGTACGGATACTTCTCATAGGCGCTCTTGAGCAGGTTGTCGGAAGTGACGCCCGGATAACCGTAGGACTGGAGCTGGCCGTTCCAGATGTCCATGCCGGCGAGGCCGCGGCCGTTGATGGTCAGGTCCCAATCCTTATAGTTGACCGTGATGTTGAGGGAGAAGCTGTGCTTCGGCAGGGTGTTGCCGATGATCTTCTTGTCGTCGTCGAGCTGGCCGGTCTTGGAAGCGGTGCTGCCGTCCTTCTTGTAGTGGAGGATCTGGCCGTCCTCGTTGTAGCCGGCATACTCAAAACCGCGGAGGGAGCCGATGCGGGTGCCCCTTTCGAGACGGAAGTAGTACTCGCTGGAGCCCAGGCCGCCGGACTCATACAGGTCCACGTAGGAAGCGGAGAAGAGGTCGTTGCCGAGTTCGCGCAGGAAGGCGTCGCTGTAGGAATACGTTCCGCCGATGCTGTAGCGCCAGTCCTTGCCGATGTTGTCGCGCCAGTTGATGGAGAGCTCGACGCCCCTGTTCTGGGTGGAACCGAGGTTCAGCTTGATCCGGTCGTAGACATACGGCGGCTGCGGCGCGTCGTAGGTGTAGAGCAGGTCCTCGGAACGGCGGTCGAAGTACTCGATGCTACCGGTGAGGCGGCGGTTCAGGAACTCGAAGTCGATACCGTAGTTGTAGACGACGGCTGTTTCCCAGCCGAGGTTCGGGTTGGCGTTCTTGTTGAGCGCATATCCCGGGACCCAGGCCCCGTCCATATAGTAGTTGGTACCCTTGGAAGTATAGGTGGAGAGGGACTCGTAGTCGGAGCCTGCGTTGCGTCCGGTCACACCGTAGGAGACGCGGAGGCGAAGTTCATCCATCCAGCTGCGGGCGCCCTGCATGAACGGCATGTTGGAGATGGTCCAGGCGGCGGAGATGGCCGGGAAATAACCATATTTCTTGTTCTCGCCGAACTGGGAGCTGCCTTCGTAGCGGAGGGAAGCGGTGGCGGTGAGCAGGTTCTTCCAGCTGTAGGTCACACGGCCGAAGACGCCGGCGATCTTGTTGAAGCTCTTGCTGGAGTTCATGTCCGCCTGGCCGTCCGTCAGCGCCGTGCCGTCGCCGATGGAGTACCACAGGAACTGGTCGTACTGGAAGTTGCGGTTGGTCATGGACATGCTCTCGCTGCCGTTGTCCGTGTAGGAATAGCCGGCCACGGCCTTGAGGCTGTGATCACGGGTCGCGAAGTTGTAGTTGATCAGCCACTCGAAGCTCTTGCTCAGGGAATTCCGGCTGCTCAGCGAAGCCTCGCTGTCAAACGTGCTCCACATCGCCATGCGCTGCATGACGGACGGTGTATAGCTGTGGTTGTAGTTGGAGTTGTAGCGGAAGGACGCGTTGGCGTTGGTCGTGAGGAGGTGCTTGTCAGTCTTGATGAGATTGAGTTTCACATCCTGCTGGAACGTGATGCTGGTGGAGTGGCTCTTGTTGGTCGGGAGTTGGTTGTTCTCCACCGCATTGGTCGAGCTCTGCGTGTTCGTCGGCCAGTAGTAGCCGGTCAGCGAGCCCGTCTCGCCGGTCTCGTCGTAGACGGGGATGGTCGGGTTCATGAAGATGGTGCCCGCCAGGGAGCCGCCGTTGCCGTTGGGGGTGACGTTGGCGCGGATGTTGGCGACGGTGCTGGTCTCGATAAAGTCGTTCAGCATCTTCTGGCTCATCTGGAAGCGGGCGCTGTAGCTCTGGGAGTTGTTGTTCTTGTAGAGCTGGTTGCGGTCCGTGTAGTTGAGCGAGAGGTTGTAGCTGCTCTTCGCAGTGGATCCGGCCAGGGAGATGTGCTGGTTGTGGTCGTAGTTCGGCTTGTCGTTCCGGAGGGCGTTCCAATAGGCCTTGTCTACATTTCCGCCGTAGTCCGTCTTGCCGAGGTTCATCTTCTGGTTGAGCTCGCGCCACTCCTGGAGGTTGTACACTTCCGGGTTCTTGTGGAGGGCGGAGACGGCGATATAGGAATCATAGGTTACGCGCACGCGACCGGCGTCGCCGGCACCCTTGCGGGTGGTGACGAGGATGACGCCGTTGGCACCGCGGGTGCCGTAGATGGCGGCGGAAGCACCGTCTTTCAGGACGGAAATGGACTCGATGTCCTGGGTGGCGACGTCGGAGAGGTCTCCGCCGATGATGCCGTCGATGACGACGAGCGGGGAGTTGCTTCCGGTGATGGAGGTCGCGCCGCGGATCTGGTAGGAAGAACTGTTGCCGTTGGCGCTGACGTCGATGTTCAGGCCGGCCACTTTACCGACAAGCAGCTGCATGGGGTCGCCGGAAGGAGCCTTGTTGAAGTCGTCGGCGCTCACGCTGACAATGGAGGAGGAGACCTCCTTCTTGCTCAGGGAACCATAACCGACAACGACGGATTCGCTGATCAGCTCGGCATCTTCCTGCAGCGTCAGGCTGGACGGAATCTCAGATGCGACATAGGTCAGGGTCTGATATCCGATACAGCTGATCTCGATGACGGCCCGGGGACCGGATACTCTGAGGACGTAATCACCGTTGGGGCCGGTCGCCGTGCCGTTGGTGGTGCCGCGCTCGACGAGCGAGGCGCCGGGGATGGGACCGAATGCGTCGGAGATGACGCCTCTCACTTCATATCCGTTCTGGGCGGACACGCGGACAGACATGGCAAGCATGATTGCCAGGCCGGTCAGGAAAGTTAATAATTTCTTCATGAGAGTTTGATTTGTTATTAGTTGGCGGCTAAAGTAGCTGATACTGTGTGCAATAAAAATGCATCAAGGCAAAAAGGGGTGTGAATGGGCGGAAAAGGGGAATGGACGGCAAAAAAAATCCCCTCCGGTAAGGGAGGGGAAAGATGACGGGGACGCGACGGAATCACTCGCCCGGAGCGAAGCGCCGGGAGTCCTTCAGCAGGCCGGTGACAGTGGCATTCAGCTCGCCGGCTTCAAGCAGCGCGTGCACATCGAAGTGCAGGCGGAAGCGCCAGTGGTGATGCGGGTCAGCCGGTTCGTTGATGCGCTCGGCGAAGCGGTCCTCGCGGCGCAGGCCCTTGTCCAGGGCCACCCAGTCCTGCATCGGGAAGATGGCGAGCATCGACGGCGAGTCGAGGAACTCCCACAGCATGTCGCGCACTTCCCACGGCTCCGGGTCGTGGTCGCACTGCATGCGCATCGTCTCCATGTCATGGCTGGACGTGGCGCACACGCTGAGGTACTTCCACTCCCCTTCCTGCTCCATGCCGCGCATCTTCAGCGACAGGATCTTCTCGTGGTCCATCACGCCGGGCACACAGTGCGGCACCATACCGAGGTCCTCGCCGCAGGCCAGCATCCCCGTGGCGCCGAGCAGCTCGGGGAGCTTGCGCTCCGCGTTGCGGCGCCAGAACTCCTCGTGGCGGTGGTAGAAGAAGTCGTTGTACAGGGCGCCGAAGCGCTCCTGCTGCCACTGCGGCAGGTTCGCGGACGCCGGGGCGATCAGCGGCTGGTACATCCCCGGGTGGCGCGGATCGGGATGGAAGAGGCCCTCGATGGGCAGGTGCATGGCGTAGATCTCCTCCGGAGAATACGGCAGCGCCGGGTTGAAGTGCCCCTGCAGGCCGCCGGTGAACTCCTTCGGGATCTCCCAGATGCGGAAGAATCCCAGGATGTGGTCGATGCGGAACGCGTCGAAGTAGCGGCTCATCTTGCGCAGGCGCGCCTTCCACCAGGCGAAGTCATCCTTCGCCATCTCCTCCCAGTTGTAGGTCGGGAAACCCCAGTTCTGCCCGTCAGTGCTGAAGAAATCGGGCGGGGCGCCGGTGGAGGAGTCGAGGTTGAAAAGCTCCGGGTGCCAGTGGGCCTCGGCGCTGTCGGCGCTCACCCCGATGGGCAGGTCGCCCTTCAGGGAAATGCCCTTGGCGCGGGCGTAGTCCACTTCCTCGCAGAACTGCTTGTCCAGGTGGTACTGCATCCAGACGTAGTATTCCGGCTCCAGCTTGTCACGCTTGGCGCAGAAAGCGGCGTACTCCGGCAGCCAGGCCTCATTCTCCTTGACGAACTTCTTGCAGGCCGCTGAGGCGAGGTCCTTGGCGCCGCGCGCCTCGTAGGCCCGGCGGATGTAGGCCATCTTGGCCTTGAACACGCGTGGGTAGTCCAGCTCCGGCAGGGTGTTCAGCGCCGCCTGTTCCTTCTTGAAGGCCGCGTCAGCCTTGATGCCGAGGTCCTGCAGGTGCATGTAGAGCGGATGCAGGGCGAAGGAGGACACGGGGCTGTAGGGGTAGGAGTCCGCCCAGCCGCCCTTGCGGGTGGTGTCGTTGACCGGCAGCAGCTGCAGGATGCACTGCCCCGTGGCGGCCGCCCAGTCTACGACGGGCCGCAGGTCGCGGAACTCGCCGATGCCGAAGTCGTCCGCCGTGCGCAGCGAGAACACCGGGATCGCGGTGCCCGCACCGCGGAAACCGGGCTGGTCGAACTTCTCCGCCTGGTGCCGGCGCGGGAACGGGCAGCCCGGGATCGGGCAGTCGATCCAGGCGTCCGTGATCTCGCGGGCCGACTTGGAGCAGTGGTGCTCCCATTCCGTGCGGACGATGAGGCCGTCGCGCATGACGACATAGGTGTAGTCCTTGAGCGCCGCTGCGGGACAGTCCTTGACCGTCACGCTCCAGACCGCGCCCTCACCCCACTGCATGGGGTATTTCTTGTCCTGGAGGACCAGCGCCAGGCTCTCGCCCCACGCGGTCCGGTACTCTATTCTGAATGTTGTTGTCATATGCCTAAAGTTTCCTGAAGCTGATGCCGAAGCCGCCGCCCGGGGCCATCGTGACGGGGATCACGCTGTCCGGCGTCACGTTCTGCTTCGTGATGGCGTATGCCTGCGGATTGGTCTTGAAATGGGCGTCGGGGGCGTCGGCGTAGATCGTGGCCTCGTAGGAGCCCGGCTCCAGGAAGTCCAGCCTGATCTCGAACGTGCGCGCCTGCCCGTCCGTGACGCCGCCGCAGAACCACTGGCCGGTCCCCTTGGCCTTGCGGGCCGCGACGATGTACTCCATCGGTTCGGCATACAGGTAGCGGCTCTCGCTCCAGTCGACCGCCACGTCCTTGATGAACTGGAAGGCGTCCATGAAGCGGCTGTAGTGCGCCGGCGTGTCAGCGGCCATCTGCAGCGGCGAATACATCGTCAGGTACAGGCCCAGCTGGCCGCCGATGGTCGAATTGACATAAGAGTCGTTGCCGCACCACTCCTTGAGGTTCTGCTCGAAGATGCCCGGGGTGTAGTCCATCGGGCCGCCGTTGAGGCGGGTGAACGGGAGGATGGCCGTGTGGCCGGGGGTGATGCCGCCGAAGGCCTGGTATTCCGTGCCCATCGCGGACTCGTTGCCGATGAGGTTGGGGTATGTACGGCAGAGGCCCGTGGGGCGCACCGCCTCGTGCGCGTTCACCATGATGTGGTGCTTCGCGGCCTCGGTGATGCAGTAGAGGTAGTGGTTGATCATCCACTGGCTGTAGTGGTGCATGCCTTGCGGGAGGATGTCGCCCACGTAGCCGGACTTGACGGCGTCGTAGCCGTACTTGTTCATCAGGGAATAGGCCGCCTCCATGTGGCGCTCGTAGTTGCGAACGCTGGAAGAAGTCTCATGGTGCATCACCAGGCGGATGCCCTTCTTGTGGGCGTAGGCGTTGAGCGCCTCGATGTCGAAGTCGGGATAAGGGGTCTGGAAATCAAAGACATAGTCCTTGTTGCAGTTGGCCCACTCTTCCCAGCCGATGTTCCAGCCCTCGATGAGCAGCGCGTCGAAGCCGTTCGCCGCGGCGAAGTCGATGTATTCGCGCACGTGCTCATTGTTGGCGCTGTGGCGCCCGTGGGGCTTCGCCGCGGCGTAGTCGAAGGTGTTCAGGTCCACGCCGACGGCCTGGGTGTAGTCCCAGGAGCCTGCGCCCGCGATCATCTCCCACCACACGCCCATGTACTTGACGGGGTGGATCCAGCTCACGTCCTCCAGCGCGCAGGGCTCGTTGAGGTTGAGCACCAGGCGGGAGGCGAGCTGGTCCGTCGCGGAGGCGGCCACCTGGACGGTGCGCCAGGGGGTCTTGGCGGGGGCGGTCAGGTTGCCCTTCCAGCCCTCGGCGTCCGGGGTCAGCCAGCTGCGCAGGGTGTGGGTCTTCGCATCCACCAGCAGGTGCATGCAGGGATAGTCCACCAGCGCGGCTTCGTGGATGTTGACATATAGCCCCTCCGGGGTCTTCATCTGCAGGGAAGTCTGCACGCCCGCAGTGCTGAACGGGGTCTGGCTGCTGTTGCCGCGCATCTTGTCGCGGAAATGCGCCGGGACCTCGGAGAGCTTCGTGCGGTTGTACTCGTACTCCTGCGTGTCGTAGTCGCCGGGAATCCACCAGGCGGTCCAGTCGTCCGCGCAGGCGAATTCGGTCAGCTCCTCCCGGATGACGAAATGCACCAGAGGCTGCCCGGCGGGGAATTCATAGCGGAAGCCGAGGCCGTCGTCGAACAGGCGGAAGCGGATGTCCAGCAGGCGCCCGCTTTCGGGCTGCTTCAGGTGGACCAGCAGCTCGTTGTAGTGGTTGCGGATCTGCGACTCCTCGCCCCAGACCGGCTCCCAGACTTCGTCCTGGCCGCCCATGTCCATGCCGGCGAACGTGAACCCGCGGTCGAAGGCGATCTCCGGGGCGGTGTCGCTCTTGGACACGCTCCCGTCGGCGGCATAGTCCAGCTGCTCGGCCTTGACGGTGCCGCGCAGCGCGAAGCCCAGGCGGCTCGGCAGCAGGACGGCGACGCCGTCGCGCGAAAGGGAATAATAAGGCGTCCCGGCATCGTCCATGGCGAATTCCATGCGGAGCTTCCCGTCCGGGGAAGCCAGCTCCGCCTGCTTCTGCGGCGCGGCGGGCTCGGTGCTGCAGGCGAGCGCCAGGACGGCCGCCGCGAGCAGGGTGGTCAAGGTTTCAAGGTGTCTCATTTTCCAAGGATGTGCCAGCCCCAGGGCTCCAGGACGGCGTCTTTGCCGTCGATTTTCAGTTGGACGGAATGGTCGGAAAGGTTCGCGTACACCACGATGGCGTCGCTCCCCTTGGTGCGGCTGAAGGCCAGGATGTTCTCGGGCACATCGGGTATCAGGATGGCCGGGGCTCCCTTCTCTCCCGCCGCGAGGCAGGGATGGTCGTGCCGGAGCGCGACGAGCGTCTTGATGAAGTCGGTGTATTGATTCGGGCTCCAGTCGGTAATCGGGTCCTTCTCGAAGAACTCCAGGCGGCGGGTGATGCCCACTTCCTGGCCGGTGTACACGAGGGGCTGGCCCTTCGGCAGGGTGAAGCAGAGCACCTCCATCACCTTGGCGGCGTCGCCCATCCGCTCGAATTCGCTGCCGGCCCAGGAGTTCTCGTCATGGTTGGACGTGAACATCAGGCGGAAGCCGTCGGTGCCGATCCAGGCGTCATCCTCGGCGATGTAGTCGCGGAGGGCCTGCGCCGTCTTGGTCCCCTGCGCCACGTCGTTCATCAGGTGGTGCAGCTTCCAGGCGTAGGTGGCGTCGAAGAGCTCGGCGAGCTCCGGGTTCTCGGCCTCGGCCAGCAGGTAGATGTCGGGATAGTCGCGGCGGATGCCGGGCAGGATCCCCTTCCAGAAATTGACGGGCATCTCGGCGGCGGCGTCGCAGCGGAAACCGTCCACGCCTTTCTCCAGCCAGAAGCGCATGCACTCGTCCTGGGCGTCCCAGACCGCCGTGTTCTCGTAGTTGAGGCTGCGGGTGTCGGTCCAGTCGTACTCCCAGATGGCGTTGCCCAGCGAGTCGCGCTCATAGAAGTCGGCGGGTTTGCCGGTCATCCACACGTGGTCGGGCGCGGTCTGGTTGGCCACCCAGTCCAGGATGAGCTTGAAGCCCGCCTTGTGGGCGGCGGCGAGCAGGTCTTCGAAGTCCTGCATCGTGCCGAATTCGGGGTTGACCTTGGTGTAGTCCGAGATGGCGTAGTAGGAGCCGAGGCTCCCCTTGCGCTCCACCTCCCCGATCTCGTACATGGGCATCAGCCAGAGGATGTCCACACCGAGCTCCTTCAGGCGGGGCAGCTGGGCCTCGACGCCCTTGAAGGTGCCCTCGGGGGAGAACTGCCGGATGTTGACTTCATAGACCACCGTGCCGTAGGTCCATTTGGGGTGCTTGCCCGTCGTCTGGCAGGCGGCCAGGCAGAGGACCGCCGCAAGCAGGGCGATGATGTATTTTCTCATATATCTATCGGTTGAATTCTACGACCAGGGCGCTCTTGGGGGCAACGGTGACGCCGTCCTGCAGGGTGATGTCTTCTCCGGTGAGGACGTTCCGTCCCCGGACGGGGCCGGTGACGAATTCGCGGTAGTGGTTCCAGTCCAGGGAGCGCGGCTCGAAGGTGTTGTTGATATAGACGAACACCGCGTCGTCGTCGGTGTAGCGGAAATAGGCGTAGGTGTTGTCGGTGATGTTGGAGGCACCCACGTTGGCGCGGGACAGGAAGTGCAGGGTCCTGCCTTCCTGGACGGCCTTGCAGCCTTTGCGCCACTGGAAGAGCGTGCGGGTGTAGTCGTGGAGGCCGGCGGCGTCCTTGTACAGGGCGGGGGCGCCGCGACGGCCCGCCTCGCTGAAGAGGTCGGTCCGGTCGCCGGCCCAGCCGGCGCCGATCAGGAAGTAGGAGACGAACAGGAGGTACTGGTTGTGGACGAAGGCCACGGAGACGAATCCGACGGCGCCGATGAGCAGGCTCACCACGTAGGCGAGGCGCAGGGACTTGAACTTCGGCAGCACGATGGCCCAGAGGATGGAGCCGACCGCCTGCACGGCGAACACGACGCCCACCCAGTTGCCGGCGGCCTGATAGCCCGCCGAGGCGGTGTCGGTCGTGTCCCAGCAGTTGGCGGCGATGGCGCCGTTGGTATAGGTCCACATATACATGAAGGCGGCCCAGCAGAAGAACTGTACGAGGCCTACGGTCCAGAAGGTTTTCGGCGCATGCAGCAGGAGCTTGACCAGGCCGGGCTTGGATGCCCGGTCGGAGCCGGGCATGACTACGCTGCCGCTTTTCCCGTCATTGCCGACCTGATCGGCAATCCCGTGGAAGGCGGCGTACTCTGCCGGCGGCATCTCCTTGACTTTCACGAAGGTGTACATCACGCAGAGGATCAGGACGGCGGCGCCGCAATAGAAACTCCACACCACGGACGGGGGGATGACGCCCTCCGGGGCGGTGTTGGCGATACCGATCCAGGTGAAGAAGATCGGGAAGAGGTAGCCCACCAGGCTGCCGGCGTTGCACAGCAGGGACTGGATGGAATAGGCCTTCGCCTTCTGGTTCTCACCCACCATGTCGCCGACCATCATCTTGAAGGGCTGCATGGCGACGTTGATGGAGGTGTCCAGGAAGATCAGGGAGAAGAGCCCGAACCACATCGCGCCGTTCAGGCCGAGCAGCAGGCGGCTGCTGAAGTTTAGGCTGCCCGCATTGGGCAGGAAGACCATCACCAGCACGGCGATGATGGCGCCGACGAGCAGATACGGCTTGCGGCGGCCCATCTTGCACCAGGTGCGGTCGGAATATTTGCCGATGAGGGGCTGGACGATCATGCCCATCAGCGGGGGAAGGATCCAGAAGAAGCTGAGCTGGTGCGGGTCGGCACCCAGCGTCGCGAAGATACGGCTGATGTTGGCGCTTTGCAGCGCATAAGCGATCTGCACTCCGAAAAATCCGAAGCTCAGATTCCACATCTGCCAGAAGGATAGCGATGATTTTGCGGCCATTTTTAGTGTTATTTCAAGCCGAAGATAAGCCGCATTTTTCTTTCGTTTACACGCGTGCGACGGAATACGGGAAAAAATGGGATGAATTTTGCGTTTTAATGGATGAATTTTTAACTTTGAGGAACAGAATCGCCCTTATTATGGACAAGTTCCGGATCCGCACTTCCGTCTGGATGGTCATCGTCTTCACCATCCTCCATGCATTGACCTGCATCGCCTGCAGGTCGCTCGGCGTGGAGGACACGCAGGCCCTGACCCTCCTGACCCTCGCCATGGTGTTCATCCTTTGTAATCAAGGTGGATTCAGGATCTATTTCACCCTGGTCGCGCTGGTGCTCGTGAACGTGCTGGCCTACCTGATCGGCAATGCGCTCCCGACCCTGCTGGTCCCCTTGCTGGGAGAGACGATGTGGGTCCATGTGATCTCCACGGCGGTGACCACGCTCGTGCTGGGAGGGGTGCTTGTGGCCGCACTTTACTATCTCTCCGGCAGCCCGGCATTCAGCGGGCCGGATCAGGCCCCCAAAAAGACCTATCGCGTCCGCTGGATCGTCCGGCTGAGCAACCGGATCGTGCCCGTGATGACGGACCAGATCGCCTGTTTCTTCTCGGAAGACAAGAGCAATTACCTGATGACCTTCGACGGGGAACGCTACATCGTGGACGCCACGATGGAGACGATTTCGGAAGAAGTGGACCCGGAGCGCTTCTTCCGCATCAACCGCAGCTGCATCCTCGCCCTCCCGGCCATCGAGAGCGCCGTCGTCAACGACGGCCGCTACACCGTCGAGGTGCACCCTTCGCCGGGGAGCGTGTCGCTGACCGTCACGCGTTCCCGGGAGGGTGAATTCCTGCGTTGGCTGGAAAAGAGCTAGAGTTTGTAATAGCTCCCCAGGATCGCCGCGAACCAGCTCGGCGGGAGGATCTTCTTGAGCGTCACGGACAGGCGCTGCTCCAGGGTGGAGATGATGTAGTGGTAGCGCGGGCGCTTCTTGCGCACGATCTTCGCAATCTTGCCGGCGAGGAATTCCGGCTTCAGGCCGGTGGTCTCGTCCTTCTCGATGCTCGCCAGCGACTTCGCATAGCTCTTGTAGACCTCATAGGCCTGCGGGTCGGCGACGCTCTTGCGCTGCGCGGTGAATGCCGTGGCGAAGTCGCCCGGCTCGATCACCACGACCTGGATGCCGAAGGCTTTCGTCTCGAGGCGCAGGGCCTCGCAGTAGCCCTCGATGGCGAATTTCGAAGCGGAGTACAGCCCCTGGAACGGGAGCCCCATCAGACCGCCGATAGAGCTGAAACAGAGGATCTTGCCGCCGCCCTGCCGGCGCATCACGGGCAGCACCCAGTGCAGGAAACGCACCATCCCCATCCAGTTCACGTCCATCTGGCGCTCCGCATCCTCCAGGGAGGAGAATTCCAGCGGACCGCCGATGCCCATGCCGGCATTGTTGATGAACACGTCGATGCGGCCCTCCGCGTCGACGACCTGCTTCACCGCCGCCTCGCATTCGGCGGGGTTCTGGGCGTCGGCCTTGATGTAGGTGACACCGGGCAGGAAGTCCGTGGCGTGGCGGTGTGTGCCGTAGACCTTGTGGCCGTCGGCGCTGAGCCGTTCGGCCATCGCCCGGCCGAAGCCGGACGTGATGCCGGTGATGAGGATGACCATGCTACTGGATGATGCCGAGATCGCGGAAGATCTTCGTGAGTTTCTCCACGGCCTCGTCCACCTGCTCGATGCTGTGGGTGGCCATCAGGGCGAAGCGGATGAGTACGTCGTTCTCGGGCACGGCCGGGGCGATCACCGGGGTGATGAACACGCCGGCCTCATAGGCCTTGCGCACGACGGTCATCGCCTTGATGGTGTCGCGCACGAACAGCGGGATGATCGGGGACTGGGTGTGGCCGGTGTCGAATCCGCGCTCCTTGAAGGCCTGCTGCGCGTGGCGCGTGACCTCCCAGAGGTGCTCGCGGCGCTCCGGCTCGTTGATCATGATGTCCAGGGCGCAGGAGGCGGCGGCCACGGCGGCCGGGGTCATCGAGGCGCTGAAGATCAGCGAACGGGAGTTGTGCTTGAGGTAGTTGATCACGGTCTTGTCCCCGGCGATGAAGCCGCCCAGCGAACCGAAGCTCTTGGAGAAGGTGCCCATGATGAGGTCCGTCTCCTTCGTCAGCCCGAAGTGGCTGGCGGTGCCGGAGCCGTTCTCGCCGATCACGCCGAGGCCGTGGGCGTCGTCCACCATCACGGAGGCGTTGTACTTCTTGCAGAGCTTGACGATTTCGGGCAGCGGGGCGATGTCGCCTTCCATCGAGTAGACGCCGTCCACCACGATGAGCTTCGGTGCGTTCTTCGGGGTCAGGAAGAGCTTGCGCTCCAGGGCCGCCATGTCGTTGTGGGCGAATTTGCGCACCTCACTGAAACTCAGGCGGCTGCCGTCGATGATGCAGGCGTGGTCCAGGGAGTCCAGGAAGATGTAGCCGCCGCGGAAACCCAGGCAGCCCACGACGCCCAGGTTCACCTGGAAGCCGGTGCTGTAGGTCACCGCGGCGTCCTTGCCCACGAATTTCGCGAGCCTGGCCTCGAGCTCCTCGTGGAGGTCGAGGGTCCCGTTGAGGAAGCGGCTGCCGGAGCAGCTGGTGCCGTATTTTTCTATCGCCTTGATGGCGGCCTCCTTGAGGCGGGGGTCGTCGGAGAGTCCGAGATAGGAGTTGGAACCGAACATCAGCACCTTGCTGCCGTCGGCCATGGTGACGACCGGGTCCTGACCGGAAGAGATCGGCCGGTAATAGGGATAGATGCCCTGGGCCTTCACTTCGTCTGCGAGCGTGTACTTGCTGCAGATTTCATTCAGAATCTTTTTCATTCGGAAAGGTTTCGTTAGTACAACGTGCAAATATACACAAATTCTGAAAAATGTATCAAAGTGAAGCGGCGACAAGTGCCGCGGTGGACCAGGCGGCCTGGAGGTTGAAGCCGCCGGTAAGCGCGTCCACGTCGAGCGCCTCGCCGGCGAAATGCAGGCCGGGATGCGTCTTGGATTCCAGCCGGGCGAGGTCCAGCCCGGACAGGTCCACGCCGCCGCAGGTCACGAATTCCTCTTTGAAACGCGCGCGCCCGCTCACGGGATAGGCGTCCGCGGTGAGCGTGGCGGCCAGGCGCGCGGCGCCTTTGCTGCCGAGCTCCGCCCAGCGGAGGTCTTCGCGCAGGGTGGCGCGCCCCAGCAGGTGGCGCCAGAGCCGTGCGGTGATCCCCGCCGGAGGCGTGCCGGCGGCTTGTTTCTGCGGATGGGCCGTAGCCGTGGCGGCGATCCATTCCCGGGCTTCCGCCTCGGTGGCGTCCAGCCAGTTGACGAGCAGGGTGCCGCCGTAGCCGTTTTCCGCCAGGTGGCGGGCGGCGTAGGAGGACAGGCGCAGGGTAGCGGGTCCGCTGACGCCCCAGTCGGTCAGCAGCAGGGTCCCCGCTGCGCGGAATTTCGTCCCGGCCAGGGCGAGCGCCGCCCGCTCCACCACCGTGCCCATCAGGGCGCGCAGCCCCGCGTCGGGCACTTTCAGGGTGAACAGCGACGGCACGCAGGCGCTCACCGCGACGCCTTCCGGCAGCAGCCGCTCCAGCTTCTCGCGGGAACTCCCCCCCACGCAGACAACGACCTTGTCCGCCATGTCCTCCAGAGCCTCACGCTTGTCCTCCTGAGCTTCACGCTTGTCATCCTGAGCTTGTCGAAGGATCTTAAACCCCTCCGCCATCGCCTCGATCCGCCCGACGGGCGCATTCAGCCGGACGCGCACGCCCGCCTGCCGCAGGCAGCGCTCCAGCGTGCGCACGACCTGCATCGCGTCCTGGCTCGCCGGGAAGACGCACTGGTCCTCCTGCGTGACCAGCCGCACGCCCTCGGCCTCGAACCAGCGCTGCGTGTCCGCGGGACTGAGCACCCGCAGGGCGCGCCGCATCACCTGCTCACCCCGCGGGTACACCTCCGCGAGGCGCATTTTCCCGGGCTCCTGCCCGGTCAGGGCGATGTCGCGGAAGCTGTTGGTCAGGTTGCAGCGGCCGCCGCCGGTGACTGCGACTTTGGCGAGCAGCTTCGGCCCGGCCTCGAAGAGGGTCACGTCGGCTTCCGGCAGCCGCCGCTTCGCGCCGATCGCGCAGAAGCACCCGGCCGCCCCGCCGCCGATGATGGCTATTCGCAGAGGGTCCATAGTTCAAAGATACTGAATTTTTGTATCTTTGCGCCCAGTATGTACTACGTTTCCAAACGATTCACCATCGCCGCGAGCCACCACCTCGAAGTGGATTACCCCACGAAGTGCGCCCGGCCCCATGGCCACAACTACGAGATCGAGGTCTTCTGCAAGGCCCCGAAGCTCGACGCCAACGGCATGGTCGTGGACTTCAAGACCATCAAGGAGCGCGTGACCGACAAGCTCGACCACCGCGACCTCAACGAAGTCCTGCCCTTCAACCCCACCGCGGAGAACCTCGCCCGCTGGATCTGCGACCAGATCCCCTGCTGCTACAAGGTGATCGTCAAGGAAACCTCCGACAACACAGCCATTTACGAACTATGATCACGGAAGCACAAGCCAGGCAGCACATCCGCGAGCTGCTCGAATACATCGGGGAGGATCCCGACCGCCCGGGGCTGGTGGACACCCCCGACCGGATGGTCCGCATGTTCGGGGAGATGTTCCGGGGCTACGACCCGGCGCAGGCCCCCCTCGTCACCACCTTCCCCAACGGGCAGGACGGCATCATCTACGACGACATGGTGGTGGACACCGGACCCTTCTATTCCGTGTGCGAGCACCATTGCCGGACTTTCTTCGGTGAATACTGGTTCGCCTATCTGCCCAACCCCAAGGGCCGCATCCTGGGGCTGAGCAAGATCGGGCGCGTGGTGGACTACTGCTCCGCCCGGCTTCAGGTGCAGGAGCGCCTGGTCCATGACGTGGTCGAGATGCTGACCGAGGCGCTCGGGACCGAGAATCCGCCGCGTGGCATGGCCCTGATGATGCGCGGCCGCCACATGTGCAAGGAGAGCCGCGGCGTGCGCAAGAGCGGCGTCATGACCTCCACCTACCTCACCGGATCCTTCCGGACCAATGCGCAGACGCGCAACGAGTTCCTGTCCTATATCGACAAGACCCATGTATAAGGTCAGGAAAACGATGGAGGTGGCGGCGAGCCACCGGATCTCCTTCGCCGGCGGGACGCAGACGGAGCCCCTGCACGGGCACAACTGGAAGATCACCGTGTACTGCGCCGCCGAGGAGCTCGACGCCGACGGGATGGTGGTGGACTTCTGCGACATCGAGAAGCGGATCTGCGGCTATCTCGACCACGGCGACCTCAACGAGCTGCTGCCCTTCAATCCCACCACAGAGAACCTCGCACGCTGGATCTGCGACCAGATCCCGCAGTGCTACAAGGTGGAGGTGGAGGAGTCCCCGGGCAACGAAGCTTCCTACGAAAAACCGTCATTCCGGGCCTGACCCGGAATCTCATTTCCTCTTCACTCCCCGCACCGGATCCGCCGCCAGCGGATCGTCCGGCCAGGCATGGCGCGGATAGCGCCGGCGCAGCTCCTTGCGCACTTCGAAATAGGTCCCGGACCAGAAACTGCGCAGGTCGGAAGTGAGCTGGACGGGCTTGTAGCCGGGAGAGAGCAGCTCCATCAGCACGGGGCGGCGGCCGTCGTCCACGCGCGGGCTGTCCAGCAGGCCGAAGCACTCCTGCAGCCGCACGCGGAGCACGGGGGCCTCGGCGCCCTGGCGGTATTCGAGCCGGATGCGACTGCCCGTCGGCACGGTGACGTGCGTGGGCGCAAGCCGGTCCACGGCCTGCTGCTGCTCATAGCTCAGCAGGCTCCACAGGGCCGCGCAGAGGTCGATTCTCTTGAGTTCGGCGACGGTGGTGGCGCGGCCCACGAAGGGCGGCAGCCAGTGCGGCGCGTCGGCGAGCACGGCCTCGGTGGACAGGTCGGGGAGCCCGAGTTCCGGATGCCAGGCGGCCACGGAAGCCACCCGGCGCTGGAGGCCGCCCACCTCTTCCGAGAAATCGAGCATCGCCGTCCCCTCCTTCTGCGCCGCTTCGCAGATGGCTTGTGTCTGCAATTCCCGGACTCCGTCCGAAAGGGTCTTCACATCCACCAGCAGGCCGCCGATGCGGCGCTCGCGCCGGGCCAGCGCGGCACCGGCCTTGCTGTCCCAGACCACGCGGTCGCGGGTGCGGATGCGTTCCGGCAGGTCTTCCGGGTCCAGCGGGGCCGCGAGGAAGATGCGGCCTTCGCCGCCCGGGCGGATGCTCAGGGACGCGACGGCGAGCCACTCGCAGGCGGAGAGGGGGTCGTCCGGGCTGACGGCCGCCAGCTCGCCGGTTGCGAGCTGGAAATGGCCCCGCCCCTCCGGTCTCGCCTTCGCGATGCGCTCCGGATAGGCGGCCCCCAACAAGCTGCCCACCAGATATGGACCGGAATCGTTATCCGGGTGCCGATTTTGTCCGGTTTTGGCGCCGACCCGGGTTTCGGAACCGGCTTCGGTGCCGTTTTTTGCGTTTTTCGGCGCCGACTTCTCCGCCAGCGTCTGGTACTGGGCGGCCATCTGGGCGATCCGGCCCCAGCGGCCGCTGCGGCCCGCGCGGTGCAGGGCCTCGAGGCGCGTGGTCAGCGCTGCGTCGCCCTCCAGCGCCGCCAGCGGATCCCGCTCCTCCAGCAGCGCCGCGATCTCCGCCGCGAGTGTGACGTCTCCCCCCGCCCGGACCAGCATCTGCGCAATGCGGGGGTGGCAGGGCAGCGCCGCGAGGGTCCGGCCGTGCGGGGTGATGCGCCCGGTCTCGTCGATGGCGCCCAGCAGGGTCAGCAGCCGGGTCGCCTGGGCGACGTGCGCCGGGGGCGGCGGCGTCAGCCACGCGAGCCGCTCCAGCCGGCTCTCGCCCCAGGCCGCCGCGTCCAGCGCCGTACCGGCGAGGTCGGCTTCCAGGATCTCCGGGACGCGCGTGGCGGCCATCCGGGCCTGGGTGGCCGGACTCCAGAGCCGGTAGCAGACGCCTGGTGCCACGCGACCCGCCCGGCCGCTGCGCTGGTCGGCCATGTCCCGGCTGATGCGCACCGTCTCCAGGCGGCTCAGGGCGTTCTGCGGGTCGAAAACGAGCCGCCGGCAGAAGCCGCCGTCCACCACCACCCGCACGCCCTCGATGGTCAGCGAGGTCTCGGCGATGGGTGTCGCCAGCACCACTTTCCGTGCTCCGGGTGCGCTGGGCGCTATGGCCGCCCGCTGCTGCTCCGGCGGCAGCAGGCCGTAGAGCGGGTATACTTCTATGTTCTCTTTCCTGGCAATTCTGTCATTCCCGGCTTGACCGGGAATCTCCCCGACCTGGCCACCGACGCCGTCCAGCAGTTCCGCGCAGCGCCGGATCTCCGCCTCGCCGGGCAGGAAAGCCAGGATGTCGCCGTCGTGCTCGCGGAGCGCCACCCGCACCCAGTGCGCCACGCGCTCCGCCACATTCTCCGCGGTGGCTTCTTCCGGCGTGTGCCGGACCTCCACCGGATACATCCGCCCGGCACTCTCGAGCAGCGGAGCGTCCAGAGCCGCGCAGAGCGCCGAAGTGTCTATCGTCGCGGACATCAGCAGGATGCGAAGGTCGGGCCGCAGCAGCGACTGCGCCTCGCGGGTCAGCGCCAAGGCCACGTCGCTCTGCAGGCTCCGCTCGTGGAATTCATCGAAAATCACGACCCCGACGCCTTCCAGGGCCGGGTCGTCCACCAGCATCCGCGTCAGGATCCCTTCGGTCAGCACCTCGATCCGCGTCGCCGCGCTCACGCGGCTCTCGAAGCGGATCCGGTAGCCGACCGTCCGGCCCACCGGCTCCCCCAGCAGCGCGGCCATCCGCTCCGCGATCTGCCGCGCCGCCAGCCGCCGGGGCTCCAAAATAATTATCTTGCCTCCGAGGACCGGTGCATGGCGGTTGAGCGAAGCGAAGTCGGCATCAGCCGACCGGCCGGCCCCGGGACTTTGCGACGGCAAAGTCGGAAAGGGGTTTAAGGCCGCAGGAGGTCTGGGGGCAGCGCCCCCGTATTGAAGGATGGTCAACGGCAGGACGGTCGACTTGCCGGCCCCTGGGGGAGCCGTGACCACCAGACGCGGCGAAACCGCCAGCGCCGCATTCACGGCGCCGGCGATCTCCATGATGGGCAGATCGACCGAAATCATTCCACAAAGGTACGGAATATTCTGCTTAGCGCCTCGCGGGCTGCGGCCGGTCGGTCATCTCCATCTCGGTGATGTTCAGCGGCACCGCCATCAGAATGGCTTCGCGCTCTTCCGGCGTCAGTTCTGCGGGCGCCTTGCCGTAACGGCTCCGTGCCTGCTCTTCGCGAACTTCGTCGAACGCCTGCTTGAGCAGTTTCTGGACGGAGTAGAACTTCAGATAGGAGGTGCCTTTGTCCAGGCCCAGCGTAATGATGGCCCTGGGTGCGCGATTCCGGATGAAATCCTTGCTGCGGGCCAGAAGATCCGCATCCGAGTTGGCTACGGAATTGCCGGCGAACACGCTGTTGGCGGAATTGATTCGCACGACGAAAACATTTTCGCGGTTGACGCCTTTCAGCGCTTCCGACGGCGTGACGGTACCGCCCACGCCGACGGGTGGCGGCAGACGGCGCGCGACAGCAGGTTCTTTCGGCGCGGTATACATAATCTTCAGTTGCCCGATCGAACGCAGGATGCTCTTGACGTCGTTGAGGATGCCCATCCGCGCTTTCTCATCGCCGCAGATGGAGATGGTTTCGACCGGACCTTCGTTGGAAATTAGGTTCTCGAGGTAGGCCTTGAGGTCCGCCAAGGCGATGGTCTCGCCGTCGACCTTGACCGTTTTGGTTTCCTCAGAGATATCGATTTGAATGACTTTGTCATGCTCCACAAGGGCTTGATCGGGGCCCTGCGGTACAGGGGAAGCGGGACGGGCGGTGGCGCCGAAGGCGATCAGCAACCCGGCAAACAAGGGGAGCGCCGCGCCGAAGCGCAGCCAGGAGAGGGAACCTCTCGGAGCTTGATTCATCATGGTAAAGCGTTTTTTAGTGAGTGAATGACTAAGCCCAGAGGTTAAATCCGGATAATAACCAAAGAGTTGTTTGAATATAGCAAGTCTGTAGCTGTCAATAGAATAGCCGGCGCGCAGCACGTCCTCGTCGGCCTCGTACTCCTGCACTTCCGAGAGCATCCGCTCCATCATCCAGAAGAACGGGTTGAACCAGCAGAGCGCCTTCAAGATGCCGAGTGCGACCTTGTCGCGCGAATGGCGGTGGCGGATGTGCGCGGCTTCGTGCGCGACGATCATCGCCCGCTGGCCCGTGTCGGGGCGCTCCTCCTGACGGAGGAAAATGGTGCGCCAGAAGGAGAAGGGCGACTGGACGCGCGGGTGCTCCGCGAGCGTGTAGTCATGCAAGGGCGTGAGCCGGGAGGCTTGCCGCAAGCGGCGAATGCGGACCAGGTTGCGGACGAGTATCGCGAGCAGCAGCAGGGCAACGGCCCCATACATCGTGGCGAGGAGCTCCCGCCAGGGGAAAGCCGCCGTGGCCGCAATCGGCGCAGTGGCAGTCTCCGCTGCCGGGATGCTGATGCCTGCCTGCTCCGCGCCCATCGGAATCTGCAGGTACACCGTCTCCGCCGGCAGGATGGGCAGGCGCAACGCGGGGATCACCACCGATAGCAGGGCCGACGCCAGCAGGAAGCGGCGGGCGGCCCGATACGGGACCTTCCGCGCCAGAAGGAACTGGTAGAACGCCAGCAGCAGGCCGCTGCAGACGATCACTTCCAGCATATAAATCCCTGCGGGTTTCATTTTTTCAACATCTTGAGGATCTCGTTCACCTCTCCGGCCGGAATGGACTCCTGCTCGGAGAAGAAGCTCACCAGGCGGCTCAGCGAGCCGTCGAAGAAGTTGTCCAGCACGGTGGTCATATAGCGCTGGGTATAGGCTTCCTTGGACACGATGGGGAAGTACTCATAGGTCCGGCCATAAGCCTTGTGGCCCACGAAGCCCTTCTGCTCCAGGATGCGCACGATCGTCGACACGGTGTTGTATGCCGGCTTCGGCTCCGGGAGCACCTCCAGGATGTCGTGGACCAGGACCTTCTCCTTGTCCCAGATCACCTGCATCAACTCCAGCTCGGCCTTCGTCAGTTCCTGCTGTGCCTCGACGTTTGTTTTCTTTCTGACCATAATCGATGGATTCTAGTGTTCAATGCAAAGGTATAACTAATTTTTTAGTTTCAAAACAAATTTGCTAAAAATCTAACTAAAATTTTAGTTGATCTCCTTTTTCTCCATCTCCCGTCCGGAATTCCCCCGCTGTGTGTAGCCCTGAAGCAGGTTTACCGACATTGATCGTTAATTTGATCGGCCGTTTTTGATAACATCCTATACTACAATAAATTACTAAAGTAACCGGGCACTTGGGGACCCGGTTGCTTTCAGAACATGCAGTTGTCCAATGCTTTACGCAAAACAGCATCGGGTCGTGCCGCTGACTGTTTCGTTGTGAGCTGTAACGGACTGTCGGAGCGGTCTCTGTCCCGGCTGCGGAGCGCAGGGAGCTACGGGCGGGCGCCGAAGCTCGGGCGCGGCGCCACGAGCGGCTCGCCCGGCGCGGAGGCCTCAGCCTCGGCCTCGTCGAGCTTCCAGACCATGAACTGCGGCGTGGCTGCGGTGTACGGCTGCCATGTGCTGCCGTCGGCACCGAGCGGAGCTGCACCGGGTGCGCCGTTCGGATCGCCGAACTTCGCGAAATTGGACCAGGCGGTCAGCATTTTCTCGGAGAGATCCCAGTCGCCCTGCGTCCAGGGACGCCAGCAGTGCTCCAGCGACTTGAACACATACCACAGGTCGGAGGAGTGGAAAGCCCCCTGCAGCACGCCCGAGCGGCCGTCGGTCGGCAGCGGGCGGGCGAACTGGTAGGCCCAGGCCTTGCCGCCCATCTGCTCGCGGTTGAGGCAGAAGGCGCGGATCTGGTCTCCCATGTTGCCGGAATCGTTCAGGGTGTAGCCGATCATGTAAGGCACCTGCGCGAGCGTGCCGTCGAGGCAGGCCTCGTCGAAGGTCTCCGTCAGGACATAACCGTCGATGTACGGGCTGATGGGCATCGCGGAGAGGATGCTGCGCTTGCCGGTGACGGAGGTGTAGATGCCGCCGGCGGCGTAGATCGTCTCGGTGGAGGCGGCGCGCATCTTCTTGAGGTCGGTCAAGCCCGCCCAGTCCATTACCTCCTTGACGGACTTCTCGGCGTCGGCGAGGGAGGTCATCGGCTGCGGGGGATTCGCCAGGCCGCTGCCGCTCATGATGACGGCCTTGTTGTACAGCCCCTTGGTCAGCGGCGACGCGCTGAGGAACTTGACGCTGCGCGAGCCGGCGCTCTGCCCGAACACCATGACGTTGTCCGGGTCGCCGCCGAACTGCGCGATGTTGCGCTTCACCCATTTCAGCACCTCGATCTGGTCGAGCGTGCCCCAGTTGCCGGTGGCGTGCTCCGGGTCCTCGGCGGACAGCTCCGGATGGGCGAAGAAGCCGAACGGCCCCACGCGGTAGTTGAACGACACCAGCACGACGTCCTTCTCAGCCCAGGCTTTGCCGTCGAACTCGGGCTCGCTGCCCCAGCCTTCGCGCAGGCCGCCGCCAAAGATCCACACCGCCACGGGGAGTTTCTTGTCCACCTGCCCCGGCGCCTTGGTCCAGACGTTCAGGTACAGGCAGTCCTCGCTGTAGGGCGCTTCGTCGCCATAGCCCCATTCGGTGGTGTAGCCGCCGGGGTAATGGACCGCCTGGAACGGCGGATGGCCGAATTTGTCGCACTGGCGCACGCCTTCCCAGGGCACGACGGGCTGCGGGGCGCGCCAGCGGTTTTCCCCGATGGGCGGAGCGGCATAGGGGATGCCGCGATAGACGGTCACGCCGGGGGCGTCGTCCAGGGCCACGCCCTGGATCCGGCCGCCCTCGATGGTCAGGATGGGATTTTCCGGAACGGAAGTGCACGCGGCCAGCGCCAGCGTGCCGAGGAGGATCAGGAACTTTTTCATGACAACCAAGTTACCAAGAGAATCCCGGACGCGCAAGCGGCTGGTCAAATTGTGCAAGAAAAAGACGGAAAAAGGCGAAAAAACGCTATCTTGTTGCCCGAAAAAGAAATTCACCATGAGAAGATCCGCCCCCATCGCCGCCGTGCTGCTCGCCTTCAGCGTGCTCGCCGGCGCCCAGGCTCGCAAACCCGCTGCGGAAGCCCCCAAGGACAACGAAAAGAAGGAAGAAGCCGTCCAGCTCGATTTCAGGCAAGGCCTGTTCGGCGTGGCGCAGCACGAGAACGACTGGTACTTCGAGGTGCCGGATTCCCTGCTGGGCCGCCGCATGTACGTGGTGACGCGCTTCGTGAGCAACACCGTCGACGCCGGCACCTACGGCGGCGAGGAGCTCAACGAGCAGATGATCTATTGGGAGAAGGCCCCCAACGGCAACCTTCTGCTGCGGACGGACATCCTCAGCATCCAGGCCGCCGAAGACCAGCAGATCAGCAAAGCCGTCCGCGTCAGCTCCGAGAACCCCATCGTGGCCTCCTTCAAGCCCGAAAAGGAGCGCTCGGACAGCACGGTCACCCGCATCAAGGTGAACAGCCTCTTCGAAGGGGATACACAGATCTTCTCCCTGTCCCCGGGCGACAAGCGCCAATATAATCTCGGCGGCGTCAAGGGCGACGCCACCTTCATCGAGAGCATCCGCACGTATCCGATCAACACCGAGGTGACCGTGACGAAGACCTTCAGCTACAACGCCCCCGCGGGCGGTGGCGGCGGAAGCCAGCAGACGGTCAACCTCCCTGCCGGCCGCCAGACGGGCGCCGTCACGATGGTGCTCAACAGCTCCATCGTCCTGCTGCCCGAAGTTCCCATGGAGCAGCGCTGGTTCGACCCGCGCGTGGGTTATTTCGCCGACGGCTACACGGAGTTCTCCGACGGGCAGCAAGGCGTCAAGAACATCCGCTTCATCGCCCGCTACCGCCTCGAAGCGCGTCCCGAGGACGTCGAGCGGCAGAAACGCGGCGAGCTCGTGGAGCCCGTCAAGCCCATCGTGTACTATATCGATCCCGCCACGCCGAAGCAGTGGCGCAAGTACCTTATCGCCGGCGTCAACGACTGGAACGTCGCCTTCGAGCAGGCTGGTTGGAAGAACGCCATCCGCGGCGAAGAGTGGCCCGAGGACAATCCCGACATGAGCCTCGAGGACGCCCGTTTCTGCGTAATCCGCTACCTCGCGTCCCCGATCGCCAACGCCTACGGCCCCAATGTGCACGACCCGCGCTCCGGCGAGATCATCGAGAGCCATGTGGGCTGGTACCACAACGTGATGACCCTGGTGCACGACTGGTACCAGGTGCAGGCCGGCGCCGTGGACCCGCGCGCCCGCAAGATCAAGTTCGACGAGGAGCTGATGGGCGACCTGATCCGCTTCGTGTCTTCGCATGAGGTGGGCCACACTCTGGGCCTGCGCCACAACATGGGTTCCAGCAGCCAGACCCCGGTCGAGAAGCTCCGCGACAAGGCCTGGGTGGAGGCCAACGGCCACACGGTCAGCATCATGGACTACGCGCGCTTCAACTATGTCGCGCAGCCGGAGGACAACATCGGCCCGGCGGGCCTGTACCCGCGCATCGGCGATTACGACAAGTGGGCGATCGAGTTCGGCTACAAGCCGACCTATCTCGGCAGCCCGAAGGAGGACCACCTCTACTGGAATAAGGTCATCATCGAGCGCCTGGAGGCCAATCCCCGGCTCTGGTTCGGCGGCGAAGGCCGCGACAACGATCCCCGCGCCCTGACCGAAGACCTCGGCGACGACGCGGTGGCCGCCAGCAACTACGGCATCCTCAACCTCAAGCGCGTCATCACCGAGATCCCGGCCTGGAACGTCGAGGAGGCCGACATGTACACCAATGTCAGCCGGATGTACGAGGCCCTCGTGGGGCAGTTCAACCGCTACCTCGGCCACGTGTCCGCCAACATCGGCGGCCGTTTCATCACGAACCACAGCATCGAGCAGCCGGACCAGGTGAAATACGCCCCCGTGCCGAAGGAGCGGCAGAAGGCCGCGCTGGACTTCCTCAACGAGCAACTGTTCAAGAAGCCGGCCTGGCTGGTCGACGTCCCCTATATCTTCGACCTCACGGACCGCCCGGACAGCTACCTGTACACCCTGGTGGACAACGTGGTGAGCACGGGCAACCTGCTCAGCACCGCGAAACTGGCGCGCCTGGAGCAGTTCGCCCAGTATGACGGCGCCAACTACAAGCCGGAAGAATACCTTGCCGACCTGGAGGGGATGGTCTTCGCGGAGCTGAACAAGGGCGGTGCGGTGGACAGCTACCGGCGCTACTTGCAGCGCCGCTACGTCACCGTCGCCCTGTCGGTCGCCGGCAGCGACGCGGCACGCACGTCAGACGCCCGTACGCTGCTGTTCGCGCAGCTCGAGGGCATCCGCAAGCGCGCCGCGAAGGCCAAGTCCTCCGACGCCCTCACCCAGGCCCACTGGCAGGGCATCGCCCGCCAGATTGAGACGGCGCTGAAGGACCTGAAATAAAAAATGATTATCTTTGCACGGATGATGCGCCATAACACCATATGCTGGCTGGGGAGCCTGGTCGTCGCCGTCTTGCTGGCGGCGGGCTGCGGCATCCTTCGGCAGTCTTCCGAGGAGAAGCGGGCCGAGGAGGCGCGCGTCGCCGCGCTGGTGCAGGAGCAGCTGGACGCCCGGCAGTTCCAGGTGTCCATCCAGTTCGTGCAGCCCCGCCGGGGCGCCATGCAGGCCGTGACGTCCCCGTATTCCATCACCGTGGACGGGACGCACCTCCGGTCGCACCTGCCGTATTTCGGCGTTGCATACAGCGTGCCCTACGGCGGCGGCAAGGGCCTGAATTTCGAATCGGAAATCGAAGAATACGGAGAGGACAACTCCCGCGCCGACCGGCGCCTGATCGTCTTCTCGACGGAGAACGAAGAGGATTATATCGTCTACCGCCTGACGGTCTTCAACAATGGCAGCGCCGACCTCGTGGTCTCCTCCAAGAACCGCGAGTCCATCAGCTACCGCGGCTTCCTGGATCCGGACGCCGAGATCAATCCTTCTTCCCCTTAAAAGTGAATCCTGCCTTTTCGACGGCTGCCCGGATGTCCTCCTCGGCAGCCGTTCCTTTTACTTCCAGGGTCTTGCGGGAAGCGCTCGCGCTGGCGGATTCGACGCCCTTGACCGCCTCGACGGCTTCCTTTACCTCCGACTCGCAGTGGCTGCAGTGCATGCCTTCGACGGAGTAGACGATGGCGTCCGCGGCGGCCTTCTTGTGGAAGAAGCGGCCGAACCATTTCGCGCACAGGGCGAAGAGGAGCAGCAGGGCCAGGATGACGGAGCAGGCGAGCTTGAAGAAGCCGGGCGTCGCGGCTTCTTCCGCGCAGCAGGGATCCAGGCTCGCCATGGGGGTCACGGTCCACCCGCTGGCGTTGAGCAGCAGGCCGAACAGGACGGAGAAGCCCACGATGACCAGCAGGTAGATGGTCGTGAAACGGACTCCCAGCGACTTCCGGACCACCAGGATGGAGGCCAGGTTGACGGCCGGACCCGCCATCAGCATCACCAGCGCCGCGCCGGGGGTCAGCCCCTTCATGATCAGCGCCGCCGCGATGGGAATGCTCCCGGTGGAGCAGATGTACATGGGCACGGCCACGAGCAGGATGACCAGCATCTGCAGCAGCGGATTGGCGCCGAAATGCAGGAAGAATTCATCCGGGACGGCGACCTGGATGAGCGCCGCCAGCAGCAGGCCGACGAGCAGGCGCGGCCCGATGTCTTCCATCATTTCATAAAAGGCGTAACGGAGCACGCGCCAGAGCTTGTTGCCCTTCTCCACATGGCAGGAGCCTTCCGCAGCGGCGGAATCGGCATCCTCCTTCACGAGCCGGTTCACCAGCAGGCCGCCGCAGACCCCGGTCACCAGGGCGGCGACGGGCCGGATGATGGCGAAGCCCAGCCCCAGCACGGAGTACGTGGCCAGGATGGAGTCGATGCCCGTCTGCGGCGTCGCGATCAGGAAGGAGGCCACGGCCCCTTTGGAGGCCTTCTCCTTCCTGAGCCCGATGGCGGTCGGGATCACCCCGCAGGAGCAGAGCGGCAGCGGGACGCCCAGCAGGGCGGCGAACAGCACGGAGAACTTGTTGTCCCGCGAGAGATACTTGGCATAGAAGCGGCCGGGCACGAACACGTGCAGCACCCCGGCTATGAGGAAACCCAACAGCAGGTACGGGCTCATCTCGCCCGTGACCATCAACAAGGAATGAAAGAAATCACGCATAATTGCCGCAAAGGTATCCCATTCCCGGTGCAACCGGGTTGCAAAGGAGGATTCCTCAAGGGCAGAGACGCGTATCGACTTCGGTCAGTGCGCCGGAGACGGAATCGATGATAAAGCCCCGGACAGTCACGTCCGACGGCATCAGCGGGTGGTTCAGGATGGTGCTTACGGTCGTCCGGACGGACTTTTCCGTGTCGTGGAACCCCTCCAGCCAGGCGTCCAGGTCCACGTCCGTCCGCTCCAGCGCCTCTTCCGGGATCCCCCGCCGCAGCATTTCCTCCCTGAAATGATGGAAACTCATGTGGCAGGCACCGCAGTTGGAGTGCGCCACGACCATGATCTCCCGCACCCCCAGTTCATACACCGCCACGATCAGGCTCCGCATCGCGGAGTCCCAGGGCGAAGGGATTACCGCCCCGGCGTTCTTGATGATCTTGGCATCGCCGTTTTTCAGGCCCAGCGCCTCCTGCAGGAGCACGGACAGGCGCGTGTCCATGCAGCTCAGCACAGCCAGGGCCTTGTCGGGGAACTTGTCCGTCCGGTGCTTCTCATAGCCCTTGGAGGCCACGAAGCCGCGATTGTATTCGAGAATGTCGTCAATGTTCATATGGTTCAAAGATACGAATTTATGACGAATTCGTCATTCCCGGCCCTTCCCTCGACATTGCCGGCTTGACTGGGAATCTCCTTCCGACCTTTTTCAAAAACACCGCGCGGCTCGACCGGCCCCCTGCGCCATTGGGCGCCATGTTTCTCCGCGCCCCGGCGGCCCTGGGCCGTCACCGCGCGGCTCGACCGGCCCCTTGCGCCATTCCGGGCCGCATCGCCCCGCGCCCCATTTTGCGAAACCACCTTTTATCGCACGGATTATTGTGTTCGAAAGGCTTTGGAGATCGGAAAAACGTATGAATAATACAGGGGTTCAAACCAGAATGAGGTGGATCTCCTGCTGAAAAAACTATCTGGATGGAGTCATACTCCGGTTCGACGGAAGAGCGTGGTCTATGCCGGCGAGTTCGAGAACAACGCAGGCGATATTGAAGTGGTCAAAGCAACGATGCTCGACTGTAAGCATTTTTGGGATAATTTTGGGATACGATTTTAATTAGCGGAGGGGTCGCAAAATGAAAATCAAGCGCAATGCAGCATTTCGTCTCTTTGCCTATGGCAAGGACAAGAACCGGTATCAGATCAGATTCCGTGTAACCTTCAACAGCCAGCGTCTGGATCTGAAGACCGGATGCCAACTCGTCGATTCCAAGGCCTGGGATGACGAGGCACAGCTGGTCAAGTCAGGATACAAGGGGCCCAAGGGCGAGACCGCCCTGTCCATCAATAATGAGCTCCGGAACATCAAGGATCAGATGGACTCTACCTTCAAGTTCTTCGAGGCTATCGACCAGATCCCGACGCCGTCTCAACTTCAGAAGAAATATGAGGACCGGCTGAACGGATCCGTTCCTCAAAAGCCAGCTCCGGAGCCCAAGAAGGAGCGCAAGCCTAAGGCCCCGGACTTCTTCAAGACTTATGATATGTTCCTGAAGGAGTGTGGCGAGAAGAACGCCTGGACAGAGGCGACCTTCGAAAAGATGGAGGCGATGCGGCAGGATCTGCTCACCTTCAAGAAGAACATCAAGTTCTCCGATCTGACGGAAGCTACCCTGACGGAATTCGTCGCATATATGCGCGACAGCAAGGTCCTCAAGACCCCTCGAAAAAAGAAGGGAGACAGGGAGGGCTATGATCAGGAAGACCTGGTGGGCCTGAAGAACTCCACTATCGAGAAGAAGCTGGGCTATCTTCGTTGGTTCCTGAACTGGGCCACCGACCGGGGCTACAACACCAACCTGGACTAAAAGAAATTCCGCCCGACGCTCAAGATGACGCAGCGGGAGGTCATCTATCTCACCAAAGAGGAAATCGCCCGCGTCCGCGACCTGGAACTCTCCGAATCCCAGGCCTACCTGGATCCCATCCGGGACATCTTCCTGTTCTGCTGCTTCTCCGGCCTCCGGCACTCCGACGTCAACAACCTCCGCCGCAGCGACATCAAGGGCGACCACATCGAGGTCACGACCGTCAAGACTGCGGACAGCATCTCCATCGAGCTGTGCAAGCTCGCCGGTATCGATGAGGAAATCCGCATCACCACCTACAAGGGCAACGTCCGAACCGACAAGATCCAGCCCAAGTGGGAGCTCGTCGGCACCCATACAGGCCGACGCACCTTCATCGTCAATGCCCTATCCTTGGGCATTACCCCCAACATCGTGATGAAGTGGACCGGTCACTCCGACTACAAGGCCATGAAGCCCTATATCGACATCGTGGATTCCATCAAAGCAAGTTCGATGACGAAGTTTGATGGATTGATTTGATTCGCAGTTTATTAAGAACAAGTAAAATTTGTTGAAAATAAAATAATTATCACTATATTTGCATAGTTTCAAATAAGATGAAATCGTGCAGAATGAATGAAATTATTGTAAAAACAGTTTCTTATATAGAGCTCTTAACAGGAGAGAAGGTGACCATTAAGCCTCTCGATACTAAGTTAAGGGAGCGGGTCCCAATGTATCTCTTGGGGGCTTACGATTTATTCGAAGGAGCGTTATTTGACAAGCGTCTCTGCTTCGCATTGGTTGACAAGGAGGCTGATACCACACCTGCACAGTATTCAAAGAGAGCACAGGCGCTATCACTAGCGACAGGTCTTTTGCCTGTTTTTTTAATGGTCAATGTGGCATCTTATAATCTGCAAAGATTAACAAATAAACGCGTAAACTTCATTGTCCCGGGAAAACAGTTGTTCCTACCGGCACTCCTTATGGACTTGGGAAAGAATATAGAAGACGTTCCTATGCCAGAGACAATTCCCGCGACGGCTCAATTGGTGATTCTCTATCACTTGGAGGTAGCTGTTCTTAATGGAAAGACCGGCAAGGAAATCGCCGCAATTATTGGTGCGTCTACCGCTAGTGTCACTCGCGCCCTCCGTTGGTTAGTGGAAAAGGGACTCGCTGAATTAAACGGAGGGAAGCCAAAATATCTGCGGTTCAACTTTGGTGGCAAAGCATTATGGAGCACCACCCTTGGTTATTTGAAGAGCCCGGTGTTAAGGATCGTTCGTACTGATATGAACCTCCAGGGTCTCACGTGCGGCCAAAACGCCCTGGCCGAATACGGGATGCTCATTGAGGCTGATCACGAGATGGTAGCAATTGGCCCCAAAGAGTACAGAGCAATCAAGCAGGATACAAATCCGCTATATGGAGAGAATGAAATTCAGGTATGGATATACGATCCACAGATTCTTGCAACCAATATGATGGTGGATAAATTGTCATTATATTTGTCAATGCGAGACAGTGATGATGAACGAATACAGAAGGAACTTAAAACAATGATTGAAGAAATAATATGGTTAGAGGATTAGATGTTTTCAAGGAGTTCTTTTCTGGTATGGAAGAGAACTATGTCATCATAGGTGGAACGGCTTGCAACATCCATGAAGAGGAAATGCAGCAGGAGCCTCGTGCGACTAAAGACATTGACCTGGTTTTGGTTGTTGAAGCATTATCAGATGCTTTCGTGCGGCGTTTCTGGGAGTTTATCAAAACAGGAGGGTATGAGCAGCGCCAACGAGGAGAGTCCGACGAAGAAGAGACTGAGCGGAAAAACGAATACTTCCGTTTCATCAAACCCGAAGATAAGAGTTTCCCGAAGCAGATCGAACTGTTTTCCCGGAATCTCGGCCTGATGGACATCCCGGAAGACGTGCATATCACACCCATTCCGGCCGGAGAGGACCTGTCCAGCCTATCTGCAATTCTTATGGACGACGATTATTATGATTTCACCATTCGCTTCAGCGATCTGGTTGGAGGAGTACACTACGCCAATCCCGAAAGTCTGATATGTTTGAAAGCAAAAGCCTTCCTTGATATGACGAAGAGGAAAGCGGAGGGTGGAGATGAAGACCAGAATGATATTGACAAACATAAGAAGGATGTATTCCGTATGATTCCCGCCCTCAGTGAAGAGACAAGATTCAGTCTCCCGCCGAAGATTGAGAAGGACATGCGTGAATTCTTAAATGTTATTTCGAACGACTTGCCTGGAAAAGAGCTCTTCAAAGCGATGAGACTTCCACGTTTGAACGCGGAGATGCTGGTGGAGAAGGCGAGGAAGATCTTTCTGGGAACGGAGCAGGCGCCCGAATAGTGTTTGCAATAAGAAATGACCATTCAATTTGCATCTGACCTCCATCTTGAGTTTGCCGAAAACTGGCGATATCTCAAGCAGCACCCGCTTGAAAAAGTGGGAGATGTCCTTGTACTGGCCGGAGACATCGGTTATTTGGGTGACGATAATTATGCCAAGCATCCGTTTTGGGAGTTGGTGGCTGACCAGTTTGAACAAGTGCTTGTTGTTCCTGGCAACCACGAGTTTTATAAATACTATGATATCTCGTCGCTCCAGGAAGGAGAACTCGTGCAGATTCGTTCCAACGTGAAAGTCTATTACAACGCGATCGTGAATATGGGTGACGTTGACATGATTCTCTCAACATTGTGGGCTCACATCCCCCTGCAGGATGCCTTTGCAACCGAGTCCGGGGTGACAGATTTCCATAGGATCATGTTCGAGGGGGAGACGTTAACCTTTGAGCAGTTCAATAAGGAGCATGAACGATGCATGGATTTCTTGCGGCGAGCGTGCAAGTCTTCCTCCGCATCTAAGAGGGTAATCGTAACACATCATGTCCCTTCATTCCAGTTATCATCTCCGGATTTCAAAGGAAGCCGTATCAACGGTGCCTTTGTTTCAAATGAAGATGACTTCATCGAGACTTGTGGCGCTGACTATTGGATTTACGGCCACTCTCACCGGAACATTGACAGGCAGATTGGGAAGACACAGTGCTTGTCTAATCAGCTTGGGTATGTATTTGCCCAGGAGCACCAATCGTTTGATAGCGGGAAGGTACTTGACCTTTAAAGATGGAGGGGCTGACCTCAAGTCAATCGACTTTGGTCAGCCCCTTTACTTGGGACATTAGACCGTGTGGCCTTTGTCATTATCATTAGGCCACGCCTCTTTTTGTTTGTGCCACGTGGTATTCTTAATAATCTTCCAATAGATTTCCCGTGTCACTTCGCCAATGTATGGGAGCCACATCTGGTTTGTAACGCCATCCCGGTCCATATATTTGTCAGGCCAAGGCCGGAATCCTACCATGTCTTCTTGACGAAGGATCTTTAGAATGGAATCGATCTCGTCGACAACAAGAGTTATACCCTGTTCGTGAAGAGCGACAGCGATTTCGGCCACATCATCGTAATAGCCATAGACCCCGAAGTAAAGATGGAACCTATAAGGCTCGGAATCTTCCTTTCTCCAAGGTGCAAGATGGATTCTCGCATATGTTACATCCATGCAGTGATATGCACTATTCCCACCGTACCATACCTCATAAGCATCTTCGCTATCCAGATCAAGTCCTTCGATTTGCTTTCCTTTGCTGTCGTATCTCTTGAATAGCTCGACATCGGTCATGGTTTTTGCATCGTTCAGTCTCTGCTTATCATACCGATCATCACTTCCTTCGCCTCTAATCTTGGCAAAGACGCGAAAGGCTGCAGACCAAATAGAGATGTATACCCGAAGGGTAATCTTGTCATATTTAATTGGTTCTGATGCCTTGACAGCCTCCAGTCCTCTGATGAGCCTCTCGTCATCCTTGCTGTCGTGCCAGCCCGGATCAATGCCGTACAGCACTTTCCGAGGGATATCACCACTACGCTTGTGATAAGGCAAATACCTCTCCACATAAGCGTTGTACTCCTCCGGAGCCTCGCATATCCAATCCACGATGGCAATCACATGCTTCTCAAGGGCCATTAGCGGAGCCTTCAGATCTTCGCGGTATTGCTCATTGTTACTATAGTCAATCTCTGCATTCTGGAGAATAGCCATCCTGGAACCTCCGTTTCCGAGTGTTAGGTAATGAAAGTCCTTATAGTGGGCTGTCCTTACTCTCAGCCATTCCCGTTTACGTTTTTTTGTCTGCGCCCAGATCCAGAAATAACGGCTGTCGTCATCACCCATCACCTTGAGTCGGCTCATTGCATGCTCAATCCGTAGCATGACCTCCTCGCTTGCTGCATCGATGACAACACCATTGTCCCGGTTGCTCCTAGCCAAGATTTGCCAGGCATCATGATATTGATATACAGGTATTTTCCTTTTCATATTCCTTTCATTATAATGATATTGCTGCTGATTCTATACTTTCCTCCCCTTTCTTTTTTGATGATAAAGGACTCCGCGTTCAGATTGCCCACAGCGTCGCAGAATTTCCTTTTAATCCGGGAGACGGTCGCGTAAAAGACCGTTTTCGATTCCGCGCACAGGGATTCAATCTTGTTCTCCCTGAACTCGGAATCGGCAAACGTCGATTCCCTGGAGTATATCCGGCAAAGCTCTTTCCAGTGAATAACCAGGTCATCGGATATTATTCCTTCAGGGTGGTTCAGAAACAGGTAATACAGAGTCCTTTCCACTGGATTGAGGTATGCCTTTGCCTTGTAGTCGGGGAAGGATATGCAGCCCTGCCCTTCCACAATCAATCTGCGACTTGCGGGATAATTGTGAATGCCGTTTTCAATAGCCGAGTAATCCAAACCGCGGGACTGCAGTTCGGTTACAAGAGATCTTATTGTGCAGACTATCTGGGCAGTCTTGGCCCTTGACTGGTACGTATTCATTGGTATATCGGCTTTGTGTCCGGCTATGCGGACAGGTGGTGCGCATACATGCGCTTATGCTATTTTAAAATGGGGAAGGGCTCCTTAGGCCAGAGAAGACGGAGCCAAGCCGACCTATAAACGCATGAGGCCGATATACAAGGCATCCCTTCTCCCGAACGGGCGTTCGGGGAGCAGGGATTTATGTGTAAGTCGTATCGGCTGCATGTCTATTTTATAGTTACCAATTATTTGCGGCGGCAAAGATGCAACAATACTTTCAGAGATCCAAATCTTTGCAAGGTTTGCAGAGATTTGTTGGTTCGAATCCCGCCCCCGCAACAAGAATCCATTTTTCCAAGATTGCTCATTCCTTCCGTATAAGAGCACACCACCGTTATCTTGCTTCCCTATACTTTGTAGGTCACTACGGACGACTGCCATAAGCTATAATAAGATAATGATTAACCGCATTATTTGGATTTTAACTATAATTAATTACATTTGCATTGGAAAAGATTGATGCAATATGGACTTGAAGAAGTATTCGAATACTCAGATCCTGCAAATGCTCGGACTGAGGTTCAAGGATTACCGGCTGATGATGAACCTTTCCCAGGGAGACCTGGCCAAGGCTGCGGGCGTTTCCGTCTCCACCGTCCATAAGTTCGAGACGGGTACGATCACGAATATGAACGTCACCAACCTGATGGCCCTGCTCCGGCCGGTCGGCCTGCTGGATCGGTTCGACGACCTCATTCCGGAGCAGCCCGAGAATCCATATCTGACGGCCCCCGCACATCAGCAACAAAGGGTAAGGAGGAAGAACAATGGCTAGGAATATAGACAGTGGCCGGCTGAGCGTCATGCTCTGGGGTCAGGAGATCGGACAGCTCTGCTGGAACCCGGCGAAGGGGAATTCCTATTTCTTCTTTTCACCCGAATACATTTCGTCGGGGCTCGACATTGCGCCGCTGACCGCCTCCTCGAAGAGCCCCGCTGCCCGTTTCGCCATCTATGGCAACACCGACTCCGCAAAGTATCAGAAACTACCCCCATTCATCGCGGACTCGCTTCCGGATGATTGGGGTAACACCCTCTTCGACCAGTGGTTCGCGGAACATCACTATCACGAGAAAGACAAGACTCCGCTCGCGAAACTCTCCTTCGTCGGGAGCCGCGCCATGGGTGCGCTCGAATTCGTCCCGTGTAGCGAAGATGCATTCAGTCCGAACGAGAAGCTGATGATTCCGAGACTATACGACTTGGCAAAGAAGATTGAGCAGGACCGCGAACACGCCATCATTTCCCCGGAAGAGACTCTGATGCAGAAAGCCCTGATGGCCGTCGGAACATCCGCCGGCGGACGGTTCAAGAAGGCCATCATCGCAATGGACGAAGGTGGAAACATCTTTTCCGGCCAGACCTCGGCAAGGGGCGACAGGAAGTATTACATCCTCAAGTTCAACACCCCCGAGTTCTGCCTCTCTGAGATCGAGAAAACCTGGTATGACCTGGCCACCCGGGCCGGGATCACGATGATGCCCTCCCGCCTGATCGAGGTGGAAGGCATCAGCCATTTCCTGACGGAGCGTTTCGACCGTCACGCTGGTGAGAAAGTGTTCACCCAGACGCTCGCCGCTGTCAATCCGGAGGCATATTGCTACGAGGACCTCTTCTCCACTTGCAGACAGCTCTCCATCCCCCAGGATGAACTGAATGAACTCTTCCTACGGATGGTCTTCAATATCCTTTCTAACAACACGGACGACCACGCCAAGAACTTCTCCTTCATCATGGAGAAGGACGGTTCCTGGCATCTCTCTCCGGCTTATGACCTCTGCTTCATCTTGAAGACGGCCGCAACTCCTGAGAAACGTCACGAATTCTCCGTGCGAGGGAAGTTCGAGGATATAACCACCGCGGACCTGCTGGCCTTTGCCGCCCAGAACGACATCAAGAATCCCGCGAAGTACATCGACAGGGTGAAGGATGCGCTCAAGGACTTTCTGTCCTTGGCTTCCACGAACGGTGTCGCCTCTCTCTTCATCGACATAATAGAGTCACGGCTCCGCGAATTGTCTCCGGATGTCTTTGCACCGGCTATCGTCACTTCCGATCTGATCCGGTTCGAGATGACCGACTCAGGGAACATCCACCTTTATGCGGCAGTTGACGGCCAGGAAAGAAGGCGTGTCTTCACGAAGAAAAACGAGCAGTATGAGGCCGTTCTTGGAGCCATGAAAAAGACGCTCTCGATCAAAGAGCAGAAAGAATTCCTGGATAAGTATTTCAGGTCTTGATCAGGACGCGCGACCTCTCCCTCGGACGCTGTCCGGGGGATTTCTTTTCCCTTTAGTTCAAGCGGAAAAGAAGGTTGTTTACTAAACAACTTGACGGGCGGCGAAGAAAAGCGAATCTGCCAATTTTTACAGGCCGCAATTCTTTGAAAACCGCCGATTTCGAATAAATCGCACTTTTTCGCCCGAAAATGCCCCGGGGATCCCGGAAGATTTTTGCAGGTGAAAGCATATTCATAACTTGAGTCAGGGAAGCGACCCATAGTTCCCTGAATGTGGGCGCACCGTTGTCTGAAGAAAGCGAAAGAGCTCCATGAGCGCCCGCATACGTATAGACGACACAGATAAACAGATTGCACTATGAAAGAAAAAATACCCCCTAAGACCGGCCTCGACTTCGAGGCCATGATGGACGAGACCACCGCGGCCATTCAGGAAACGGCCGTGAAGATAGGCGGGACATTGAATCTGATCAACGCCCAACTCTCGACCCTTAAAGATGCGAAGGTTACATCCCAATTGGACGACAAGTCAGTCCTCGAGGTAAAGGGCCTTCATCAGGAGATTCTTGCCGAGCAGAAATTGGGCCTTGAGAAATATAAACTGGAGTTGAAGGAGGCCTTTGCCCAATACAAACGCGAACTAAAAGAAATTGTGCATGGGCACGGCGTCTGGCTCTCCAACAAGGCCTGGGTTTGGGCAATTATAATAGTCTATATTGTAATTGCTTTCTTTTTCCTCTTAGGTTTTCTTGTCGCGAGGAATCGATATCTATAGATGAAAGGCTAACTGAACAAGAATAAACCCTTGGTCTATCATTACATTGTTATTTATTTGAACTTTCCTATATAAATATCAGGATTCTTTTCTCCCTCTGTACCTTCCTCCTGGTGAGTGTAATAAAACATCCCATTGCCCAAAGGACGGATCTCTATGGTTCCACAGCGGAATATGTCATCGCGTATCCCTTGTTTCGTATTCACTCCCTGCCCGGTACGAAAATCATGGCAGTAAATAAATGTCTCATTTTTGTAGGTATACTCGGCAAATACAAAATCCCCTGCAAGCCAGATTTTTTTCAACTCAACGGCTTTCAACCCCGAACCATTCAATTCCCCTTCGTTGCTGAATTTCAATTTCAAAGCTGGCAACAGTTTGTTGTCATGGAATCGATAGACCGTGTCCCGGACAATATTTTCAGGATCCAGGACCGGGACATAGACATAAATATCATCCTCCACTCGTGAGACAAAATCATATGTGGTCGCGAAAGAAAACATGGGCGTTTTTGGATATGTGCGGGTCACGATCAGACTATCTATACTTCCCGTCTCCGGAGAGCAAATAAACATCTCGGTCTGGTTTCTTAATCCCAAATCTGTTTTCTCTAGGAATTGGTAAGAAAAAACTATCAGCTGTCCGCCAATGGAATAAATCCCCGTGCGGGCTGGCCTGACTCCACTGATTGAGAACGAGCGATTTTGACTGTCGAATTTAAGAATGTCGTTATTTGCTGTCGATATATATACAGAACCATCTTTGTCGTCAATGGTAAAATCGCTGAAATTTGAGCCAAGAGAGCGGCTTTTCCACGGACGTCCAATTTGCCGGGAGCATTTCCCCTTATTGTCAAAAACAAGGAGATTGTCATATTGGTCAAGAACAAAAATCGAATCATAATATACCTGCACCTTCCTGACTCTGCCCAGAACGCTCTCTTCGTTGAATTCCGGTTCGATTTTTCTAACTTCCTCAGCGATGTCAGATAGTTTCAACCGATGATTCTCTTTGACATTGACCGGGATTGAAGGTAGATGCCTATCACCTTGATCCTGAATCGTAGTCACAGAGGTATACAAAACCAAGGACAGAATAACAAACAACAGTTTCATGACAAATACAGATTATTACATAGTAAACTGGATGGACAGGACAATCTCTCTTGGGCGAAGCGCAAAGTCGTAACTATGGATGTTAAGACCATTGAATATAGTGTATGAATAAGCTTTCTGGTTCAAGAGGTTGTTGGCGGACAGCTTAATGGTAAACTGCTTGATTTTGTATGATGCGGAGGCATCAAAAAGTGCAAGATCCTTGTAACGGCCGTCGGACAGTTGCAGATGAGAATAGTCCATGTCCGTTTGGATCACAAGCCCTTTTAATACATAGAAGGAGATTTTTGCTGTTCCTGTCAGATTCTTGTACGTATTCCGTACTGAGGAATAACTTGAATTCGTAAGCCTCCAGTTCACGGACATATCGGCCTCAAACCATTTTACAGGATTCAAATAGATGTCTGCTCCGGCATTCACGCCCCGCCCGTAATAAGTCACAAGAGCATTCTGTTGGATGATGCCGCTTTGAGACCAGTTCCATCCTCCTCTTACAACGAACTTTCCCCCAATGGAAGAAATCCTCTTTGTAATATCCGCATTCGCAGAAACCGTCCGTGAATGATTGTCGCTTTGTACAGAGGAGGAAGAGGAAGTATCATCTGTGATGAACATCGAAGACATCAGGTTACTGTGAGTGTCGGTGTATCCCAGTCTCCACGAACCGAACCACAGAGAGATCGGATTGCTGTAACGCCAGGACAGTGACGTAGAGGCGATCCGATTCTGGGCCAGAATCCCCGGGCGTGACAATACGCTGCGATAATTCTGCATGAACGGATTAGCAAGAAGTGACGTGAAATCACCATAATTGTGTGACATCGAGGAATTCAATTGCAGATCGCTCTCGGGAGAGATTGTATATGTCATACTGAAACTGGGATTGACATCTATTCTACTGTAATCTTGAAGCGGGCTGTTTCCGAGAGCATCATTCCCCTTGACCAGCACACCGCGCAGGCCTAGAGATAACGATGATTTCAGCCGGTTGTCAGGCGAATCATAGGAAACATTCGGCCGTACCAGAAGGTTTCCGTCGATCCCCTTTACCATATTTTCAGCAAGGAGGCCATCCTTGTTCAGCCCGGTTTCCAATAGATGGTCCTTTACATCCAGCGTGATGGGAAGATAGAAACGGAAACGCTTCCAGGAATAACTGGTACTGAGTTGTTGATAAATGTTGAATGTCCGGCTTGATGCCGTCTGGGAAGCATTGTAAGGAGCATGTGTACTGGAAACATTCAACCTCAGGGTGGGGGTTTTCGCATATTGCAACTGCGTTAATGACGACCACTCCCATTTTCCTGTCCTGAAACTCCACATGAAATCATCGCTGATAAAGTAACTGGACACATTTTCCCTTTGGTCGATCGCGGTTCCGTTCTCGACCAACGGTAAAGCGTTGTCTGAAAAATCGCCGGAATAATTGAATGTATTGCGAAGATACTTGCCGGCAGAATTCTGCGTGTATTCTATGTTCAGTTTGGGCATATGGGTACTGCACATAGCTTCTGAATCCAAAGCTAACGTTAGGTAATCTTCGTCTCCAAGGTAATACAAGGAGGAAGATGAATACCGGTTTTTCTCCCGCTGCCATGCATACGATGTGTTTATCCGAAGTGTTTTTTCTTCGGTTAACTTGAGGATGGTGTTGGCGGTTACGAGCCTGCCGTCAATGGTAAGATACCGCGGCTTGCTCAGTAAAGGCGCATTTCCGTTCAACGCTCCTATAGCATTGACTGCCAAATGTGTCGCTGACGGTCCTGTAGCGAGGGTGCGTACTGTCGTCTGTGATACGGCAAAATCATCGATATTGCCCGTCTTGGCGGAAAAGATTGCCTGGGCTTTCTTGCCGAACACCATTCCCGTAGCTCCGATGGTATAGAGCAGCCTTTCAGCACTGTATCCGCCTGCGACCTCAGATGTCCCGACCGGCTTGAACATGGCATCCTTTTTCAGTTTGACGTTGAGTGCCACATTGTCCGAAATCTTGTTCTGGTCCATCTTGATCGCCTGATGATTGTTCAGGACTTCCACGCTCGCAACATGCTCGGCAGGCAAGTTCTTCGTTGCCAATGTATAATTGCCGTTCAGCATCTCCAGCCCCTCGACATAGAAATTGCTGATGGCCCTCCCGAGATAGCGAATTTCACCGCTCTCCGCCACGGATATTCCCGGGACTTTTTTCAAAGCATCCTCGAGAGATACATCTCCTCTGCTCACCAGGGCAGGGAGATTGAAGCGGAGCGTATCTCCAATCCTTGTCACCACGGGGGCGCTGACAACCGCTTCCTTCAGTTGCGTCTTCTCCTCCTTTAATACAAAATCAAGCGTCTGAGTAACATTTTCAATGACCCTCTCCTCTTTGGCGTACGACATCATTGAGGCCGAGATCTGCAACTCCTTTTTTTCACTGTTTACGGTCAGTTTGAAACTGCCGTCGGACTTGGTAATGGCAAAAGCGACTGTCTTTTCGGCATCTTTTACTGTGACGATGGCACCTGAAATAGTTTCATTGCCATCATTCTTGACCGTGCCGGTAATGATGGTTTGGGCTGAGAGTAAGTTTGTCAAAAACACCCAACACAGGAATGCGGTAAACCTTTTCATAGAGCAACGTATCGTTGATGCCTTAACAATGAAGGCTTGCCTTTATTCAAGTTCAAGGGGGATGTATCCATTGGGACGACTTCTCATCGCTACTCCATTGTAATACTCCAGTCGGTCACCCGCAAGGTTCATCACGATATAGTAATCCCACACTGTAGTTTTGTCCGGTTTTATTCCGTCTTCGACATTCTTCTCGGAACGGAGTTTGGCCTTCAAGACATTCTCTCTCGTTGATTTATGAATCTTAGGATCTTCCAAGAAAGAGATAGGCGTCATCCCCTTACGAAAAATGATTGCTTTGAAATCATGAATATCTTCGCTGTCTTTTGCCGCTAGGATAAGCCCGGGCAAGCCATTGAATTTCCATGGTCCTGCAGAATTGGGTATTTCAGGAGTAAACCAGACAGTCCATTGCCTTCCACCGTAATTTGTGACTGCCTTATAGCATTCATATCCGCAAATCGTGTCCGTGACATTTTCGAGTTCCCATTCAAATGAACTCAGGTCTTCTTCATAACTGAATATATCCGGGAAAGATTCCTGTACTACCGTCATCTTTCCTGATGGCATGTTTTGGAAGACTTCGGCATCGAAGAAGTACATGGCCGTCTGCCGTATTCCCTTCAAAGTACCCATCTCTTTTTCCGATGCCTCCGGAATAAAAGAAAGGGAATCAACGGCATATGCAGAATAGTCGTAAAACCGTGTGAACGTTCGTCCGATCTGAAGAACAGTATTATATGTTTCCTGAACCCTCCCGTTAATCGTATATGCATAGATACACTCATATAAGGACTCATCTGTCTTTGTATAACTCTTCTCCTGGGCTACAACTGGCACACAGAGCGTGATAGAAGCCAATAGTTGAAGGATTCTTCCCATGGATCACTTTGTTACAATTGAGATAATAACCCGGTAATTACCAATATTGTATTTTTGAATCTGCTTGGGGTCTTTAATTACAGAAATCGATACTATGGTCGTCAGATCCAGTTTGTCAAACTCCTTCTTGGAGATCCTTTTCCCGTTGAGTACATAGGCGGCACTGGAGAAATCATAGACCACTCCCTTGCCGGGTTCCGTCTTCACAACAACATCTGACTTGTCATAAGAAATCATGCCCTTCTTAGGGCTCATCACAATGCTCCCTATTGGGAGTTTGTCGAAATAATCCGATAAAGAATCTGTTATCTGCCAATCGGAGGGACCGAGGCCTATCGCTCGTCCGTTGACGATCGTCATGCCACCCTCCGCTGGATAATAAGGGAAAAAATAAGTTTTGTCAGAAGACCGGGTCGTGATAATGTGCGTTCTCTGCGGCAGGTTGGCAGATCGCTCGATCTTGTATGACAGGATAATATTGCCGCTGATTTGTGAGCCGTCGAAGTTGTCGATCACCTTCCCGTCCACGACATATACATCGACAGTATCCGCCGGCGCAGCAACAGCTCCGGTAGACAACATAAGTGCCGAAATAACCGATAACAATACATTCATAATATTAAACTCAATGATTGTTCATGACCATCATATTCACGGTACCGTCTTTCTGGTTCTTTGAGATAAGGTAGCTTATTTCTCTGTCATCATGCAGTTGCAGCGTCAGTACAAGTTCCTGCCCGACAGGCTCAGCCGCCAGAAAGTCAATTTCTTCTGGACACAGCCCGGAAAGAATCTGAACGCTTTCCAGAATATCCAACGAAGAGAGGAGGGCTGTTGGGTCTTCTTTCTTTTCTTCGTGCCGGAGTATCAGCATGAAGGAAATAGCTGCGGCGGCGGCAGCAATTACACCGATTCTCCATTTTTTCTTGACAGGACGCTTCCCCTTCCGGACGATTTCATCAAATATCGCAATATCTTCATCGGGGAAATCGTTTCCCCTGATCACACCCGGGGAAGGAAGAATCAAAAGCAATCGTGCTACTTCATCTTCCGGGGCCCCTTCGGCAGCATGATCACAGAACCACTCTTTTAGCATCCTTTCTTCAGCCAGTGTCGTTTCGCCAGCGAGGAATCGTTTGCAAAGAGTTTCACGGACCTGCCTGTCTTTCAGTTCAGTAAATGTCATTATATAAGTTCTTTCATTTTTGCAATCATCTTGCGCCTCGCAAGTGACAACGTCGTTTTTATACTATCTTTCGGGCGCCCAGTAATTTCTGAAATCTCATCAAGAGAAAGCCCTTGGCTGTTCCGCATTTGAATAAAAGCTTTTTCCGTCGGTGTCAAACAATCCAACAATTCTCCTAGTATCAAATCATTATCTGCTCTGTCGACATCGCTGGTCGCAGAGAGGTTACTTTCGAGTTCCTTCCCTTCGAAAGACACGGTCTTCACTTTCTGCCTCCTGTAATGCGATACACAGATGACCTTGACGATCTTCGTGGCCAACGCCTTCATATTACGGATTTCATATCCGCTCTCTTTTAATTTCCAGAGTGTGATGAATGCCTCTTGTATAATGTCTTCGATCTCAGCCTTTGAACCGGTCGCTGCCATAAATTTACGTGCCAGCGCCGTCAATCCTGGCGTCAACTCCTCAATAATCTGATCGAAATCCATTTGTTCTGCTGTCATTCAACTCACTCTCTGATTACAAGTAGTCAAAATGGATAAAAAGTAAAAACGTGGCTGTCCGCTGGATAGATTCCATCACTCAAGTTCTAACGGTTGATATCCGTTTGGCCGTGGGCGACGTGCGACGCCGTTGATATAAATGATGGAATTACCGTCCAAGGTCTTGTGTATACTGATATATCTCACCTCAGAGACCCCAGGCATTTTGCCACTCTGAATATCTTTTTCCGCCGCGAGTTTTGCATTGAGCACTTTGTCCCGCGTGGAGTGGTAAACAGTCGTATCATCCGCTTTCGATATAGGGAGATCACCTTTTCGGAATGATATGGCCTTGAATTCATGAAGAGAATCGCTGTCCTTTGCTGCCATGATAAGTCCCGGTAAACCATTAAACTTCCAGGGCCCTGCCGTGGATGGGATGTCCGGCGCATACCAAACTGTCCATTCCCGCCCTCCATACGTAGTGGTTGCCTTGTTGCAAAGGTAGCCGCATATGGTCTCGGAACCTTCTTCCAGTGTCCATCTCATCCCATTGAGGTCCTCCTCATAGCTCATGAAATTGGGAGAGACCTCCATTGTCACGGTCATGGCGCCTTCAGGCACGTTTTGCCATATCTCAGCGTCAAAATAAAACATTGAGGTGACACGTCTTTCTTCAAGTTGTTTTTTTTCATCTTCGGAAACACCAGGAACGGCAGAAAGAGAGTCAACAGCATAGGCAGTGTAGTCATAAAACCTGCTAAAGTCCTTACCTATCTGTAAGACGATAGAATACGCCTCCTGAACTTCGCAATTAATTGTATAACTATAGATGCATTCGTATAGGGGGGCACTCTTGCGTATCGCTTCCTTGTTTTGGGCATACGCTGAAAAGGTTATCGCCAACGTCAGGCAGATGCATGCTGTTGTGATACGAGTCTTTTTCATGATTGCTGAGATTAATTGTTTATATTGTAGGTAGCATATCTCAGTAAAAAGTTAATGAGATGTTTTCATTAACTTTTTGCCGGATTCTGCTACCTTTATATAATGACCATGACGAAGCAGGAATTCGAGCATTTTTCCATTAGGGTCCGGGGTAAGCTGATCGCTTTGGCCCGGCGTTTCAACCATGCTTCCGAGTGGGACGGCGACGAGGAGGATATCGTCCAGGAAGCCTTGATGACGCTCTGGCAGTTGTTGGAGAAGGATTATCCGGTCAAGGATCCGGAAGCGCTCGCCGTCAAGATTACGAAGACCCGATGCGTTGAAAAATACCGCCGGAGACACATCCGCTATGAGCCGATTACCGACCGGTTTGCTATTCCCATTGCCCCTGCTTCTTCTGGGACTGACCAGATGGATATGGATACGATACGTGGCATTGTGCAGCGGGACTTGACAGAGAGCGAGATACGTTTACTTACCTTGCGGAGGGATTTTGGATTGTCTCTTGATGAGATGGCTGCAGTTACGGGCCGGCCGAAAGCCAGTATAAAAGTTTCCCTTTCCATGGCACGTAAGAAGATGCTCGAAGAATTAAGGAAAATGAAATGACTATGGACAAAGAAAAACGCAAAGTGTTAATTGAACGCTACCTTGAAGGCGATACCTCTCCACGGGAGGAGCGGGATATTCGGGGATGGTATGAAACCCATCAGGTTGACCGGGATGAGTGGGCGGATGCCATGCTTATCCGTCTGTCAGCTCCTTGTGGAGATAATCTTTCGGAAACTGATGAAACGGAAGCTGAATTTGACCGGATTCTGGCGACGGCAGAGAATAAGAAGCATAGAGTGATAATCCGCAGGGTTTCTCTGGTCGGGGGTGCCGTTGCAGCGGCAGTGGCCATTCTACTAATGCTCACTACTCCACGATCATACCCAGAGAGCACGTTGACACCCATACAGATTGCAGAAGGTATCCAGCAAATTATGCTGCTGGATATCGAAGACATCAAATCCGTTGAGGCGACGCCAAAGGGTGCTTATGCTATCTTAACTGCCCGGCTTAAAGACGGAAGCACTTGCTCTTACATATTGACTTACAATGGAGAAGGAACTTCTCTGGCCCTTTCTGCAACAAATCTAAAATGAAGGTTTTTATGAAACATCTTTCCCTGATTTTGGCATTGCTGGTCGCACAGTCTGTTAATAGCATGATCCTGCAGGCAGCTCCGACGGCCGTTACCGACACCCTTCACCAGTATATTATCGACAGTAAGGTAATAAACAATTTTGACGGATCGCAACTTGAAGGCAAGAAAATTACTTCCTATAAAGTCTCGACGAAATCATCTGCCGGAAAGATACTGAGGGTACATACGATTGTAACTGAGGCCCTTTTTGCTTATGTTATTGATGGAAAGCAAGTTCCCAAATCTGTATTTGAGCAGTTGGATCCGAATGGCATCAAGAGCATTACGGTCATTAAAGACGGTAGCCGTGATGATATTGATATCAAGGGGTATATCGGTTGGGAAAATGGGGTCATTCTGGTCGAGACTAAAAAAGATGGCTCTCGGATATACAAAACGCAACCCAAGAAAAAGAAGTGATTGTGCGCTTATAGTCGCTCGTCTTCGAATAACTTTTTTAATTACAAAATCTCGATTTTTGGGGCATTATTTGGGCCACTATTAACGGAAAATGCCCTGCAGAACGTTCTGCAGGGCATTTCAGCGGAGAGAGCGAGAATCGTAAATTAGGTGTTACCCCCTCTATGTGCCTCTATAAAGCGTTAATAATCAATGCTGTTTTTTAGACGCATGTGTTGGAATTCTCAGAAATTTGTCACACTTTGTGATTTCGAATGTGAACGAATTATGAACCTCAAGTACCGAATTGCCTTCAAGCTCCGCCCCTACGGGAAGACCAAAACTGCGTATCAGATCCAGCAGCATGTCACCTTCAACAGCCTCCGTTTGATCACTTCCACCGGCTGCCAGATAGAGGACCTGTCTGCGTGGGATGAAGAAAGCCAGCTTGTCAAACCAAGTTATAAGGGGCCGAGGGGAGAGACCGCTCTAAAGATCAACAATACGCTCCGAAATTGCCGTGAGCAGATGGAATCAACCTTCAAGTTCTTTGAGGGAAACGACATCATTCCGACCAAGAAGCAGGTACAAGAGAGATATGAGGCCCGCCTGCACGGGACCGTCCCCCAGCGTCCGGATCCGGAACCGAAGAAGGAGCGCAAGCCTAAGGCCCCGGACTTCTTCAAGACTTATGATATGTTCCTGAAGGAGTGCGGCGAGAAGAACGCATGGACAGAGGCTACCTTCGAGAAGATGGAGGCGATGCGTGTCGATCTGACCACTTTCAAGAAGAACATCAAGTTCTCCGACCTGACGGAAGCCACCTTGACGGAATTCGTCGCGTATATGCGCGACAGCAAGAAGCTTCGCACTCCCCGGAAAAAGAAGGGAGAAAGAGATGATTATGATCAGGAGGATCTGGTGGGCCTGAAGAACTCCACCATCGAGAAGAAGCTGGGCTATCTCCGCTGGTTTTTGAACTGGGCGACCGACTGGGGCTACAACACCAACCTGGACTATAAGAAATTCCACCCGACCCTGAAGATGACGCAGCGGAAGGTCATTTACCTCACTAAAGAGGAAATCGCCCGCGTCCGCGACCTGGAACTCTCCGAATCCCAGGCCTACCTGGATCCTATCCGGGACATCTTCCTGTTCTGCTGCTTCTCCGGCCTCCGACACTCCGACGTCAACAACCTCCGTCGCAGCGACATTAAGGGCGACCACATCGAGGTCACGACCGTCAAGACGGCGGACAGCATTTCCATCGAACTGAATAAGATTACCAAAGCCATCCTGGAGAAATACAAGGACACCCCATTCAAGGACAATAAGGCCCTTCCGAACTACACCAACCAGGCGATGAACCGCGACATCAAGGAGCTTTGCAAACTCGCCGGCATCAATGAGGAGATCCGCGTCACCACTTACAAGGGCAATGTCCGCACAGACAAGATCCAGCCCAAGTGGGAACTGGTCGGGACCCACACCGGCCGCCGCACCTTCATTGTCAACGCCCTGTCCCTCGGCATCACCCCGAACATCGTGATGAAATGGACCGGCCACTCCGATTACAAGGCCATGAAGCCCTATATCGACATCGTGGATTCCATCAAGGCGAGCTCGATGACGAAGTTTGATGGGTTGATATAGTAAAGGAGAAAATCAGCCAAAACCAGAGGATTTTCTTCATTTTGGCTGATTTTCTATGGCGATAAAAGGATTATTATTATCTTTGTCTCAACTAATTAGCATAACGATGAGCTCATCTACAGTTATCGGCAGAGAAGAAGAACTTGCCACTATCTCAAGACTCTATGCGTCAGACCGTTCTGAGTTTCTTGCCCTTTACGGTAGACGCCGTGTGGGTAAGTCCTTCCTAATTGAAGAAGCCCTTGAGAACAAGTTTGCATTTATGACTGTTGGCTTGTATATCAAGGTAGACAAAGACGATACTGAGAAGGTGGAATCCTACCGCCAGCAGCAACTCCGACATTTCTATAGTAGCCTCTTGGAGTATGGACTGCCGGAAGAAGGTAATTCTGTACCAACCAACTGGCTGGATGCGATGAACTTGCTCAAGAAACTCCTCTTAAGCAAACGTTCTCGTCGCAAGGTGGTTTTCATTGATGAATTGCCCTGGCTTGCCGGTCCTCAGTCCTCGGAACTAGTGAGCGAACTTGGCTTCTTTTGGAACCAATGGGCCCGCAAGCGTAAAGACATCTTCCTCATCGTTTGTGGTTCTGCAACAAGTTGGATGATAGATAATGTGATTCGGGAGTATGGGGGGTTGTATGGCAGAACAACCGAAACAATCGCCCTCAAACCTTTTACGCTGGCAGAATGCGAACGTTATTGGGAGAAGCGCGGCTTTCATCTTTCCAGGTATGAAATTGCACTCACCTATATGGTGATAGGAGGGGTTCCGTATTATATGGATAGTTTCCGGCCGGAACGCACGATGGCCGACAACATCAATACCATTTATTTCAGCAAAGAAAAAGCTCGTCAGGAGTTCAAAGACGTTTACGCTGGCCTTTATTCTACATCCGATGTTTATATCAAAGTCATTCGACAACTTGGTAAGAACTTCTATGGGATGTCGCGGAAAGACCTCCTCGATGCTGTAGACAAGAAGGGAGGCGGCACTTTCTCGGAAGTCCTAGAGAATCTAATTGATTCAGGAATCATTAGAAGTTACGACCTATATGGTGGACCTAGGAAGCAGACTATCTACCAACTTATGGACTTTTTCACTCTGTTCTATTTGCGGTTTTGCGAGACCCCGGACTTTACTTCCTGGCGTTCAGTGCAAAGGAGCAAACCCTTCTATACTTGGGCGGGAAACACTTTCGAGCTTCTAGTCATTGAACATATGCCCCAACTCGCAGACGCGCTCCGTATCAAAGAATATGCTACCCCCTTCAGTTGGAGAGGGGAGACTCCGGATGGCGTTGGCGCTCAGATTGACCTCGTCATTCCTGCAACGGCAGAACGTTCAGATTACATTTGCGAGATGAAGTTTTCGGAAGGCAAATACATCCTGAAAGATGACGACACAACTGAGATTACTAATCAGATAGCTGCATTAAGGAACTCCAACATCCACAAGCCCAGTCACTCCACTTATGTAGCTCTTGTGACTTCGTTTGGTGTTACTGAATCTAAGCATAGAAGCCATATCAATGATATAGTTACGCTGGATTCTTTGTTTTTATAATTCAGCCAAAACAGAAAGAAAGTCGTCGTTTTGGCTGAGTTTCGAACTCACAGATAATGGGCTAAACACTCTTATTTAAATTCTTTTTAGCCCATTATCCTTTCTTCTCTAAAAAGAAAGAAAAGGAGATTTGGAAACTATAACAAGGTTCTTACAAGCACGTGAGATGGCAACATAGAAGTTTTCTTTATCCACAATTCGATGTGCATCTAATACGAGGACATTATCAAACTCGAGACCTTTTGTTAGAAGTGTCGTTCCTATACAAGATCCTTCTATTTTACGACCTCCTTTCCGGATTCGATTTTTATACTCAACCATACATGAATAAACAGAGGCGCCTTTTTCAATAGCAGCAGATATGCATTGTCTCTCAGCGTGTAAAACAGACGGTAGCTTTACTGTAAGGTTTAATCGATTAGAAAAGAAATCAATAAGGCCTTTAACTCCGGATAATGATGGCGAAGTAAAGAAGGATGTGCACAAAGAATCTAATTCCGCAGAGAGTTCTCGCTCTTCTTTAGTCTTCTTTACAACATGGTTGTCCCTAATCCAGGGGAAGATATCTTTAGACTTAAAACTGAGATTCTTAAGGAGATCTGTGACTCTGTCATATTTTTTGTGAGCAGAAGAAATTGATGTAATAATATGGTCTATCTCCTTTGCTCGATCATAATACTCTTTTTGATCAATGGCATCGAGAAGAATAAACTGGTCTTCGAAATCAAATCGCGTTTTGAGTTTCATTCGATCATTCAGTTTCCCCCGTAGACCCTGTCCGTCAAAAAAAGAGGGCACGAGTATTAAGATACTTTGCGAGGTTTTATTAAAGAAGTTAATGATGCTTCGAATCTTATTTGTATATGTTGAAAAGCCAGGATCATTAAAGTCTATAAACTCGAATGACATGGGTTGGAAGTAATAAGAAGCTGCCGGATTTGATTTTAACTCTATAGTTGGATGATCTCCTTCTAATAGTTTTTTGCGACACTCTAGAATTTGTTCTCCTAAGACTTCATTGTTATTATTGACTTTCCATCTCCAGGGTTCATTTAATAACTCAAACGGTATAAACTCCGCAAGATCCTTCGACATATCAACCATCTTCTGGCTATTAAACTTGAAGATGCCTTGTAGTGGGTCCCCGAAGATGTGGGTTGGAAGGACCTTTGATAACTCCAGCACTATCCTGTGTTGCTCCTCTGAACAATCTTGGTATTCATCTACAAACAAATGAGAATATGAGATTGAGAGGATCCCTTTAATAGAAGGAAGGGAAAACAATTGTAGAGCGATTCGAGTTATAGCTTCGAAATAAGACTTATCCTCTTGACTTGGAAGGTCTGTTCCACAATAAAAAGCCAAAACATATTTTTGAGAAAAACTATGAATCGTCTCTATTGTACATTTTGAGTAATCCAGTTTTCTTTCAGCGATCTTTTTTCGAATTGACGCGACTCCTGCATTTGTATGAGTAAGGATCAATGCAGGCTGTTCAATTCTGGGGATTAGAACATTTAGGCATGAACCGATAGCATATGTCTTACCGTGTCCTGCCGCGGCAACAATTACTCCTTTGGGAGCGTTAACGAAATCAGTCCAATCACTCATTTCTGGATCCAGGTAGTCAGAGCTTGGAAAACGGTTTTCAAAACAGATGCTTCTTCTGCGGCGGGCAAACTATTCAACCATGCCCGACAAAGACACTCTCCGCCATCAATATCTTTGAACCAACGCGTAGATTTCTTCTTATTATTCAATTTTGCCCTTTTTGCGAGTTTGTCTCTATAGATTAACTGAGTGTCTTTGTCGAAATCTTCAAGTCGATCTGTGGCATGAATTCTTGTGTCGGTATCTAGTTCTAATGTCTCAATTTCATTTACGGTAAATACATAAGAAACTAATTGAATTACTTCGGACCAAGGAATATCCGAAAACAACTGTTCTTCGCAACATTTTCCATCAGCCCATTTAAAGACGGGGATTCCGTTATCTATGACGTCTTTAAGTTTAAGTTTGTACGAGTCATTATTCGTGATATCGTTATCGCAAAACACGGCGATATCATAACCCAATGAATGAAGGATTAAAGCTGTATCTAAATGCTTTTCTCCTCCACCGCAATCTGCAATCCAAACTCCTTTAGAAGAGAAACTGCCCTGCTCTTTCTCTTGAAGGGAGCTGTCTATAAATCTTAAGATACCTAGCTCTGTTTTACCCTCACAACATATAATTCGTTTTGCAAAAAAAGAAGAAGGATTGCTCCTTAAAAGAGGTCGTAATTCTTTATCACAAGCTATAATACATTCTTCCCCTTTTCGGGGGTTGACGATAAATAACTCATTGTAGTCAGCTTCGCATAAGGCATCAGAAGAATGTGTTGTGATGAATACTTGCCCTTTTTCTGTCTTTTGAAGATGGCGGACTAAATTCACAATCCTATCTGGTTCTAGCCCTTGCTCTATCTCGTCGATTAGTAATATGCCTCCTTGCTGCACGAGAGATAATTGAATCGCAATAGACAGTAGTCTTTTAGATCCTTTTCCATATGTATGGATGGGGATACTTGCATTATGCAGAGAAATACTGCTTTGGCTATAAACATTGTCTTTTATCTCAATTAAGGCTTTCAAATCCGCAATCTCCAGCCCAAGAATTCGAACGGTTTCATTAACGGCTTTTAACGGAGCGTTAAATTGTTGAAAGCCATTCTCTTTTGAGATAGACTCATTCGCTTTATGTGATAATTCTAATAACTTCCTTTCAATCTCTGAATCATCAGTTCGGTTGTTCCTCACTAATGCATACAAAGGAGATCCTTTACTGTATGAGAAATGATTATCAACATAGTCTGATAAAAAGAACATGTTGAATCTCGCCCTATCGGAAGGAGATATTTCTACATCGCTCTCACCCTCTCTTCCATTTGTTATGGACCAATGTGGGGCAAGATCTTTATCGACAGATAGTTTAATGGTTAGAAAGAGCCTTGTCTGATCTGCCCCATCTTCTAAGACATTGTCAGTGATTGTCTCTCCATTTATAAGTCGGCAAAATAAACCATATTTCTGCTCGCTCAATAATTCACGTGGGACATCACCTATCGTCGCTTGAATTACGATTGGCTTTGATGTGTCACAATTATGGAAGTCTGTGATGGAAATCGTTGGATTCCAATACGGGCATAGGGCTAGAGAGATTGCCTTAAGAATAGTTGTTTTTCCAGAATCTCCTCGCCCAATTAAAACAACGAATCTGGACTCTCCAAAGGTGTGTTCCAGATTACTTATTCCTCTAAAATTAGAGATCTTGATAGAATGAATATATGACATTGTAGTATAATGTATTACAAAGATACTAATACTAAATCAAATAATCATTCTTTGACACAATTATTACCCATCAAACTAAATGCTCAATCAAGTTGATGAAAGAAACATATAATCCGTCCCAACAAAAATAAACTCGTCTTCATACTCTCTTTGTTTCCTTAATAACGCATATGCTGTTATTCGCAAACAACTCAAAATGATGACGTGCCAAAATACAACATGGGATGGCTGAAGAAAGGCATTATTAAGGCGCGGTCTTAAGCGGCTGAATGAGCGTGATTTATGCGTTAGTGTTGCATTTTTTCAAACGACTTTTTATGGTTCCGTCGCACTTTTTCCAACGAGTTTTAGGTGTTCCAGCGCATTTTTTGGAACGAATCCTCCGATTTGCTACGTTTTCACGGGGGATGAAAATGTAGCAAAATGAGTGATAATAACCTCAACGACTGTTCCCTCGGACGCTGTCCGGGGATTTCTTTTCCCTTTAGTTCAAGCGGGAAAGAAGGTTGTTTACTAAACAACTTGACGAGTGGCGAAGAAAAGCGAATCTGCCAATTTTTACAGGCCGCAATTCTTTGAAAACCGCCGATTTCGAATAAATCGCACTTTTTCGCCCGAAATTGCCCCGGGGATCCCAGAAGATTTTTGCAGGTGAAAGCATATTCATAACTTGAGTCAGGGAAGCGACCCATAGTTCCCTGAATGTGGGCGCGCCGTTGTCTGAAGAAAACGAGAGAGCTCCATGAGCGCCCGCATACGTATAGACGACACAGATAAAAAGACTGCGTTATGAAAGACAAATTACCCCCTAAATCCGGCCTCGACTTCGGGGCAATGATGGACGAGATAGACGACCAGGAAGAACTGAAGCATGAGTCCGAAAACGTGAGAGAACTTCTCGGGGAAGTAAAAAAGGCGGCCTCAGATCTGGAGGCGTCTTGTGAGGCGTTGATCATCGAAGCCTCTGGAATGGACGAAACTGCGGCGTCCATCCAGGAAGCCTCCTGGAAGATCAAGTGGACCTTGGATCGAATAGATCTCGCACTTGAAAGGATGAATGAGACGAAGTATACGGTTCAGCTTGACGACAAGTCCGTTCTGACGGTCAATGACCTTCACCGCGGGCTCATTTCTGATCAGAAACTGGCCCTTGAGGAATACAAGCTAGAGCAGAAGGAACTCTTTGCCAAATTCCGAAAAGATTTGCAAAGTGTTATCCAGGAACCCGGCGTCTGGCTCTCCTTTAAGGCCTGGATTTGGGCGTTGGTTATAGCCCTTGCCGTCCTCGCTCTCTTTTTTGGTTTTAGCTTTTTCTATGCGAAGAGCAAATTCACTTAAAGGAAGACGCGGTCCCGTAGTAATGTGTTTGCGGCTCAACTCTATGTGAGAAGGGGCGCATTTTTCGCATCCCAGAAAATCGCGAAAAGGTGTATAACTTATGTTGTGAAAAATCGCGAAAAGGTGTATATTTGCTTCGAATAAAAAACTTGAAAACGTGATTATGAAAAGAAAGATATATGACAAGCTTCTACAGTGGAAGCAAGAAAAAAACGGAACAACGGCGCTTTTAATTGAAGGCGCACGACGTATTGGCAAGAGCTGGATTGCTGAAGAGTTCGCACGAAAGGAATACGAGTCATACATCCTCATTGATTTTAGCAAGGCCCCCCAACGTGTTAAGGGTTGGTTTGATGAATATCTTGAGGATATTGATACACTATTGCAGAATGTCCAGATCCATTACAAGAAACGGCTCACGCCTCGCAAGTCTCTCATTATCTTCGATGAGGTTCAGAAATGCCCCCGGGCTAGAGAGGCAATCAAGGCCTTGGTTCAGGATCATCGTTTTGACTATCTGGAAACAGGATCTCTCATTTCTATCAAGAAGAATGTCGAGAATATTGTGATTCCCTCAGAGGAAGACGGAATTGATATGTTCCCGATGGACTTTGAGGAGTTCTTATGGGCAATGGGCAACGAGGTCATGATGCCATATATCAAGGGGCGGTTTGAAAACCGCAAACCTATGGGCGAATTCCATCGAGAAGCGATGCACTATTTTCGCCAATACCTCATTGTTGGGGGAATGCCTCAAGCTGTAGCAGAATACGCGGCTTCCCGTGATTTCAAAAAGGTGGATGCAATCAAACGTCAGATTTTACGCCTGTATAAAAATGATATTCAGAAATACGCAGGAGGCGCTATGGCGCGAGTATCTGCTATTTACGATGCAATCCCTGGCCAATTGCAAAAGAAAGAGAAGAAATTCGTTCTTACAGCCCTTAAAAATGAAGCCAGAATGCGAGAGTACGATAGCGCTTTCTTCTGGTTGGATGACGCTAAGATTGTCAATCTTTGTTACAATACAACTGCTCCGAATATTGGACTGCAACTCAACGAAGACAGGACAATTCTTAAGTGTTATTTCTGTGACACGGGTCTTCTCATTTCCTTAGCATTTAGCGCGCGTGGAATCGTCACCAATGAAATCTATCAGAAACTACTGTTTGATAAATTAGAAATAGATGAAGGGATGCTTGTAGAAAACATCGTGGCACAAATGCTTAAGACGGCCGGGAACGAACTATTCTTCTATTCCAATTCAGACAGAGATGACACAGAAAGTCGAATGCAAATAGATTTCCTTATTCAAAAAGAGATAGTTACTTCCCGTCACAACATCTCTCCTATTGAAGTCAAAAGCAGCACTAATTATACGCTCAGGTCTATCAATAAGTGTGTCAAGAAGTTTGGGGAGTACCTTTCTACCCCTTATGTCTTACACACGAAAGATGTTGAGCTAAAAGATGGATTGGTTTTTCTGCCCTTATATATGACGCCGCTTTTATAGTCCTTTTGGGCAATAATGACGAGGGACGAAGATACACACTTAATCGCGATAATGATGAGAGATCAAACAACAATAGAACAATTGGCCGTAAGTGCCGTTACGACAGCAATCACCAAATGTCCTCATCTCTCATGTGAGATTAGTTCCAATGACAAAACTCCGTCCTAGGATGGATATATCTATGTGCACAAAAACGAGAGAAAAGACAAGCAAGGATTAAATAGAGTTGCTGTTCAAGTAAAAGGGAAAGAGTGCGTATCGTTTAGCCCTGATAGTATTTCTTATAGTGCAGAGGTGGAAGATTTGCGGAATTATTTGCATAATGGTGGAGTTATTTTCTTTGTTGTCGAACTTGATCCGGAATATAATACGAATATTTTCTATGAAACGCTTCTTCCTGTTAAACTGCAATCGATGCTTGATGAGGTTGATGATGACCAACAACATAAGAGCTTTCATTTAAAGCCCCTCCCCATAGAGAATAACGCAATAGAAACAATTGTACAGAACTTTTCTCAAGATGCACACAAACAGACTAGTTTTGCCGAGTCCAAGTTATTCACCCTTGATGAACTACATAATAATCCAAACGTTGAAAAGATAACTATTTCTACCACAAAATGCGGGGCCAAGGAAAAAGGCCTAAACTCACTATCCCCTTTTTTTGAAAATGAAATCTGTGCTTATGTGCAGATGAAAGGTAGTCATGTTTTTGAGCCAATCAAAGGTACCTTTAAAACAAAAGAGATTCGGCAAAAACGAGACTGTGCGATCACTTCGCAAGGAATAGTGTTTTACAGGAGTTGTACTCAGATTCAAACAAAGGACTCTATTTATCTAAAATTCGGGGATGTGTTTGAAATCATTCCCGCGGGCAACGGGAATGCAGGAAAACTAAATTATACGTTTGAGGCAAAAACCTTGAAGAGCAAACGACAATCTCTAGGTTTTATAAAGGCCGTCATTGAATCGAAATCATTTAAGGTTGACAACACAACGTTTACTTTAGGTGATGAAAATCCTTTTGGAGATATCGACTATGAATCTCAGATTGTAGGGTGCGAACGATTGATGCGTCTGTTTTCAACTATTCACGTCTCTGAAGATCTTGATCTTACTCTTTTATCTGAATCTGACTTCAATAGTATTGGAGCTATAGCCGATTCTATTCTGGATAATCGGGCAATAGATGGTATTTCTTTTCATGACAACCTTCCATTAGTCCTTAATCTAAAGCTTGGTAATCTTCGATTGAAGTTTGTGGTCAGTCAAGAAAAAGGTAGTTCTGATGTTTTATTTGAAGACTATTTTTCTTCCAAAAATTTATTCTTCGAACATACGCCAGAAGGAGAAATAGGAGTCTTTCCGACTATACCAGCATCTCTTTTAACTGTTGACGAGATATGTGTGGTATCCAATTTTGATCCTCGTTTTATTATTGGTCAACTTGATATCCCTTCTATAAATAATAGTTTCTCATATTCAATGGTTAATGAATTGTTGAATAATACGTTGTTGGCATATGACAAATGCAAGAAACCACAATTGCTGGAGTTTGCGTCTGATTTAGCAAAGTGGCTCATGGACAAAGATGTCCCTCATGTGTCAACTTATGGTAAGCAATTAGATATCTTACAAATTGCAAGACGTTCTCGAAAACTTTCGAAATCAGAGAACGAACAATTAAAAAGTTATTTATCAGAAGGTGTAAATGACCAGATGGATCTCATTGGAATATACCTTCTTTTGAATAAAAAGAAAGAGGCGAAGGCTGTATATAAAATGATGAATGACGCAACAAGAAAAGGATTTGATACATCCCCTCTTCATAGATTTTGGTAATAAAATCTGCGAGGGGGGGGGGGCAGAAGCAAGGCTTCGGGGCCATGATGGATGACATAGACAGAGAGGAAGAACTGAAGAAAGAAACCGGCAACTTTGACCATCAGATCGAACAAATGCAAAAGACGACCAGGGATCTGGAGGCATCTTTTGAGACGATGGTCATCGAGGCTTTCGGAATGGACGAGACCGCTGCGGCCATTCAGGAAACGGCCGTGAAGATAGGCTGGACATTGAATCTGATCAACGCCCAGCTCACGACCCTTAAAGATGCGAAGGTTACATCCCAATTGGACGACAAGTCAGTCCTCGAGGTAAATGGCCTTCATCAGGAGATTCTTGCTGAGCAGAAATTGGGCCTTGAGAAATATAAACTGGAGTTGAAGGAGACATTTGCCCAATACAAAGCGAACTAAAAGAAATTGTGCATGGGCATGGCGTCTGGCTGTCCGAAAGAGCTTTGATTATAGCGATCGTGACAATCGAAGCGGTGATCTTCCTCTTGGGGACCTTGGCATACTATTATGCGAAGGCGAAGTTCACATAGCGATTAATACAGGAATCCGAAAAGCCAGAGAGGAATCTTGTTACCGCGACCGAACTCGACACCATCAATAGCCAGGAAGCTGTTCTCGACGTCCTTGATCTGATTGAAACTCTTTTTGGGACCGCCCACCTCGAACAGATAGCGGTCATCTACGAGGTAATCATGCTTTAACGTTGAAGCAAATACACAAAACAATCTTGAAAGATTGAAATTTTGTTGAAAAACAATCTTGGAAGATTGCCAAGGCAATTCGTAGCCTCCAAAGCGCTGGCTGCGAGATACTTTCTGTTCCCGAGATCAGAGACTTTTGGGAGATGATTCTTCGTCAGAAGGCCTTCCTGGAGGAGATGAACCAAAGGATCGCAAAAGCCGTGACAGCCCTTTACGACTTCGCCAAGAATCGAGACCTTATCTTCTCCAATGAGGAAGAGGACCGTATCGCCAATGGTATTATCGCAGAGGCGATCCTGAAAGAATTGGATCCGACGGATGAAGGCCAGCGGAAGAAGGCGGCGAAAAGCCTGCTGAGCAAGATCAACTGGAAAGGAACGTATCAATCCAGCTGTGAGTTGGCCGAGACCCGCACCGAGCAGCTCTGCGAAGAGATTACCGTCTCGAAGGAGATCGTGGCAACTCTATTGCTCGCTGCCGGCGGAAAAGGTGGTGTCAGCGTCGGGGGAGGCGGAGGTGGCTCCAACGATGATCTCACCAACTGGGACGGAACGAAGAAGAAAGATAGAGGGAGAAGAAGGTAAAGGTTTAATACGGATAATTGGTTGTGATAATGATACGAAAAACGAACGTGAGCCCAAGTTCATCCAGCAAACAGTGGATTATTTGGGCGCGGAATGTTTCAGCATTCTGCTGAAGATTTGATGAATTGAAATCGTCAGCAACTTGTTGACGATTTCGTTTCTATACCCTAAGGGAATTCGTTGAAATTGACGATTATATGCACTTCTGTCAAGCAAATCCGGCATTTTTTACTACTTTTGTTTTTATGTTCGGATAATAGTGTTATTATCTGAACTTGGTAAAGCAGACAAAAACAATTTTTACATACGTTTTATGCCCGGTTTGACGCAATTGTCCGAGGAGGACATTAAGCTACGGTATATCACGCCCTCCCTGTTCGACAAAGGCTGGAAGGTTGATGATATTACAATGGAAACCAAGGTTAAGCTTACTGACGGAAAGATTAACTTGAGGGGGAATTTAGTATCACGTGGAAAAGCAAAATATGCTGACTATGTGCTGTACTTTAATCGGGCGACTCCAATAGCCATTATTGAAGCAAAAGATGCCAATCATACGGCGTCTTTCGGGATGCAGCAGGCAAAAGAATATGCCAAAATGATGGATGTTCCTTTCGCATTCAGTTCAAACGGCTTAGGATACCAGGAGTATGATTTTCTTACGGGGAAAGAACGCTCATTCCCGATGGATGAATTCCCCACAAAAGAAGAATTGTATGACCGTTTCTTGTCTGAGAGCAATGCGGGTAATGGTTTTTCAGAGAAAGAAAAAGCTATAATAAATCAGCCATTCTGCACAGGCAAGGATATTTTCCCGCCTCGTTATTACCAGCGGAATGCAATCAATCGAACGGTCAATGCCATTGCTCAAGGCCAGAATCGGTTGCTGCTCGTAATGGCCACCGGAACAGGTAAGACTTATACGGCATTTCAGATTGTCTGGCGACTTTTGAAGGCCGGGGTCGTTAAGAAAGTCCTTTATCTAGCCGACCGGAATGTTCTTGTTGACCAATCAATACAACAAGATTTCAAGCCCCTCGAGAAAACAATCCACAAAGTCAATTACCAGCAAGATTTAGGAACTGGAATAACGGCCTATGAGGTTTACTTCGCTCTTTACCAGCAACTTATTGGGAAAGAGGGGAAGCAGAATTATAAAGAGCTTTTCAAGCCGGAATTTTTTGACATGGTTATTGTCGATGAGTGTCATCGAGGCAGTGCAAAGGATGACAGTAACTGGAGAGAGATTCTGGAATATTTCGATGGTGCCATTCAATTGGGTATGACCGCTACTCCAAAGGAAACAAAATATCAGTCGAGCATTAATTACTTCGGAGAGCCTGTTTATACATATAGCCTTAAAGAAGGCATTGAAGATGGATTCCTTGCTCCTTTCAAAGTTGTCAATATAACGACGAACATTGGGGATGAGTGGAGACCCGTTAAGGGGCAAAGAGATATCTATGGCAATCTTATTGAGGATAGGATATACAACAATACCGATTATGATTACAACATCGTAATCGAAGACCGGATACGAGAGGTAGCCCACGAGATAACAACCTATCTCAAGCATACAGACCGTATGGCAAAGACAATCGTTTTCTGCGCAGACGAAGACCACGCAGAAAGAATGCGTGCCGCTCTCGTAAATGAGAACTCGGATATGTGTAAGGTTAATCCGGATTACGTGGTTAGAATCACCGGAAGCGATGATTACGGTCAGTCTAAGCTGGACTACTTTATCTCCGTTGCCTCAAAATACCCGGTCATAGCAACAACAAGCAAATTGTTATCCACGGGGGTGGACTGCAAAATGGTGAAGTTAATCGTGCTTGACCAGCGGATCAATTCGATGACCGACTTCAAGCAAATCATTGGCCGTGGAACGAGAATCCGAGAGAAGGAAGGCAAGACGCACTTCGTTATCATGGATTTCCGTAACGTAACGAGGTTATTTGCAGACCCGGATTGGGATGGCCCGGTTGAAGTCGACCCTAATTACCCTCCCAAACCGCACCCGATACCTCCTGCCGAGCCCTGCCCGGTATGTGGAAAAATCCCTTGTGAGTGTCCTTGCCCTGTATGTGGGAAATATCCATGCGAGTGTGAAAAGGAGCCGAAGACACCAAAGCCGATTGTAGATAAAAACGGTTGCACGGTGAAGGTGATTAATAAGATTGTGTCCGTATATGATGCAAACGGAAAGCTCCTTCGAACCGAAAGCATAACCGATTATACTAAAAAGAATATCAACGACACATATGCCAATCTGGATGACTTCATCAGACGATGGAATGCAGCCGAGAAGAAGGCAGAAATCACAGATTTGCTGAAAGAAAGTGGCATTGACCTTCAAGCTCTTAAGCGTGATAGGAATATGGAAGATGTTGATGATTTTGACTTCATCTGCCACATTGCATATGGTAAAAAACCTTTGACCCGGAGAGAACGTGCGGAAAATGTCAAGAAGCGGGACATTTTTAATAAGTATGGAGCTGAAGCCAGAAAAGTGCTTGAAGCACTACTTGATAAATATGCCAATGATGGAATCAGCCAGTTGGAGAGTGTTATTGTCCTTCGCCTTGACCCGTTCAGGCAGATGGGCTCGCCAGCAAGCATAGCAAGGTTTTTTGGTGGAAATCAACAATACTACTCCGCAATCAACGAACTTAAACAATCAATCTATAGCGTAGCATCATAAAATGGCAATTGCTAATTTCGTAAAAAGCATACGCAACATCATGCGTAACGATGCCGGCATCAATGGCGATGCCCAGCGTATTGAACAAATCGCATGGATGTTGTTCCTTAAGGTTTATGACGAAAAAGAGAACGACTGGGAATTCAACGAAGAAAACTATCAGTCATTTATACCGGAAAATTGCCGTTGGCGCAATTGGGCCAAAGATAAAGGAGATGGAGAAGCTCTGACTGCCGATAAGCTTCTGCGGTTTGTCAATGACACCTTATTCCCTACATTGAAAGGATTGGAAGTGACTCCGGAGACACCTATGCGCAGCGTAATTGTCCGCACAACCTTCGATGATGCAAATCAATATATGAAGGATGGCGTACTTCTCCGGCAAGTTATCAATGTCATTGACCAGCTTGACCTTGGTAATTATGAGGAAAGTCATGCCTTTGGCGAGATTTACGAATCGATATTGAAAGAAATGCAATCGGCTGGGTCTGCTGGCGAGTTTTATACTCCCCGTGCTTTGACCGATTTTATGGCTGAGACAATTCATCCCAACGTGGGAGAGCGGATGGCGGATTTCGCTTGTGGCACGGGTGGCTTCATAACAAGCTGGCTTAAGGCCCTTGACAAAAAAGTCAAGACTGCCGAGGACAGAGAGCTGTACACGAATTCCATCTTTGGAATAGAGAAGAAGCAATTCCCGTATATGCTCTGCGTAACCAACATGCTATTGCATGATATTGATTCTCCGCAGGTCAATCACGATAACTCGCTGACTAAAGATGTTTTGAACTATACCGATGCGGACAAGTTCAATGTCATTCTTATGAATCCTCCATACGGAGGCAGTGAGAAGAATGATATTAAACAGCATTTCCCTTCGGACTTAAGTTCAAGCGAGACCGCCGACCTTTTTATGGTGCTAATCATGTACCGTTTGGCAGAGAATGGTCGTGCCGCAGTAATTCTTCCAGATGGTTTCCTATTTGGCGCGGATAACAAGCAGGTCGCTATCAAGAAGAAACTTCTCAAAGAATATAATCTTCACACTATTATCCGCTTGCCGGGAAGTATTTTTGCGCCATACACCTCCATTGCTACAAACATCTTGTTCTTCGACAACAAAAGAGCTGAGGGAGCCTCGGAGCAGTATGCCACCAAGGAAACCTGGTTCTACCGTCTGGATATGCCGGAGGGTTACAAGCATTTCTCCAAGACCAAACCGATGAAGCTGGAGCACTGCAAGCCCATCGAGGACTGGTGGAACGACAGGAAAGAAATCATCGTTGAGGAAGGCAATGAGAAGTCCCGCAAGTTCACGGCAGAGGAACTGATTGCCCTAGACTGCAACTTCGACCAGTGCAAGTTCCCGAAGGATGATGAAGAAGTCCTGCCGCCTGCAGAACTGCTTGCAGACTACTTCAAGAAACGCAAAGCCCTGGACCACGAGATAGACCGTACACTGGCCGAAATCCAGAAGATCCTTGGAATCGAAATCAAGATTGACGAATAGGCCATGAACGGAAAGCAGTTAAAGAACAGCATCCTTCAGTGGGCCATCCAAGGGAAACTTGTGCCCCAGGACCCTAACGACGAACCGGCATTCGTCCTGCTGGAGCGCATCCGTGCAGAAAAAGCACGCCTGGTAAAAGAGGGAAAAATCAAGAAAGACAAGAACGAATCTATCATCTTCCGCGGTGAGGACAATTCTCATTATGAGAAGTTCGCTGACGGAAGGGTTGTCTGCATTGATGATGAAATACCGTTTGAGACACCCAAAGGGTGGGGATGGGCAAGGATATCTTCTATTTTCAAGACAACATCTGGAGGGACTCCAGACAAGGGACATTCAGATTATTATACAAATGGGAACATTCCGTGGTTGAGAAGTGGAGAGCTTGACAGGCAATATATTACTGGAACCGAACTTATGATTTCGCAGAAGGGACTGGAGAATTCCTCTGCAAAATTGTTTCCAGTCAATACAGTAGCTGTAGCCATGTATGGTGCGACTGTCGGCCAAGCGTCGATATTAAAAATCGAAACAACAACAAATCAAGCCATATGCGGATTGTTTCCGAATAATATTATCGTACCAGAGTTCTTGTATTACTTTTTCTTGGCGAAACGAGAGGATTATCTTGGAATGGCATTCGGAAGTGGTCAGCCAAACATTTCACAAGATGTTATAAAGCGAACCCTCATACCAATACCTCCTTTCGAAGAACAGAAAAAAATTGCCCAGCAGACTGATGCTATTGTAGCTCTGGTGCAACGATACGATGCATCTCAAGCAAAACTCGACAAGCTCAATAATGAGATTAACGACCGGCTTAGGAAATCCATTCTACAAGAGGGCATTCAAGGGCGACTTGTACCTCAAGACCCAAATGACGAGCCAGCATTCTTACTTCTCGATCGCATTCGTACAGAGAAGCTGAAGCTGCTGAAAGAAGGAAAGATAAAGAAGAAAGACATAGTTGATTCTGCTATCTTCAAAGGCGAGGATAACAAGTACTATGAGAAAGTAGATGGTAAAACGCTGGAGATTAGCGAAGAAATCCCGTTTGATATTCCGGAGTCCTGGGCCTGGGTTCGTCTTGGAAGCATAGTAACTAACGAGGCAGGACTGGCGTATAGCAAGGATTGTTTAACCGACAGGTCCCAGCCTCTGATTCGTGTTTTACGCGGCGGAAATATAGAAGAGGGAAGATGGTCTATCAAGGATGATGACGTTATTATTTCCAAGAAATACGTAAAGGAGTCTCTCCTACTCAAGCGTGGGACATTTATCACACCCGCAGTCACTTCAATAGAGCGTATGGCTAAAACCGCTTTGATTCAAGAAGACCATCATGATATTGTAGTAGGCGGTTTCGTCCTGATGATAAAACCAGTTATCATAGGGATTGTCGTTTAATGTTTTCAATTTGAGCCGGTCGGGAGCCATCCCATGTTTGCTGCCGCATCCAACTCGTCGTTTTATATCATTTTCCGCTTGGTCCGGGTTTCATCGCCTGGATTTCGCGT